>Ga0056121_1000014_pt1 | contig 126547 bp, 111 predicted proteins | sample WorMetHEROISLAND_FD_83872 | JGI IMG/M metagenome (GOLD analysis project Ga0056121, IMG submission 83872) | Marine gutless worms symbiont microbial communities from Max Planck institute for Marine Microbiology, Germany - Olavius sp. 1 HERON ISLAND ...
CAATCAAAAAGCCCTGTTTCCATCATCGCTCAATACCTTTTAGCTGTTTTGAGTTGATTTGCTCTTGATTGGCTATCGCTAGTAAATTTCGTTGTATTTGTCAATTATTAGAGGAACCCTTAAGTGTTAAGAAAAATCTTCAAACCAATCAACTCGCTGCCCTTGTAGCTTTTTGTCATTCCGGATTTGATCCTGATTCCAGAAGGCTTGCTTGTACCGGCTTTTCACCAATATCACAGACTAGCATTGAGGACGCTTTCAAAGTGCAAGGTGTTCGCTTTCATTGGGTTTGGTTTTGTCTTAACACCTAACACTTAAAACTTAACACAGAGTTTTTTCCATTATCTTTAAATACTTGAGGGTCCTTTGTTAGGGTGCTCGCCTTTTTCCGGCCTCTTTTTCGGCCTCCCTGAGAATCCCCATGATGCGCTCCGGGTAATCCGGCGGGTAGGTCCAATACCGCAGCCCGTTCGCACTGAAATTTTCCACCAGCCCCCTGGATTGTGGGTCGGCATTGAAGAGAATCTGAATAAGAAAATCGTTGCTGGTCCAGGGGTGCATGTACCAGAAGTCGTGCGAACCGGTGGGCATGCCGGCAACGGTGCGGTCGTCTACACCGATGACAGCCAGGCTGCCGTCACGGCTGGCCTCTTTGGCCCACAGTCTGGATTCAGTGCTCAAATCGCGGGACTTGGGCCGTCCGGCCCGGGAAACACCATGGCGGCCTTCCGCCAGGGCCAGGACCGTATCATTAAAATTGACGGTCAGGGTCGTACTGCGAGGAATACCGCGGTAAATCTGCAAATGGTTCACAAATGTATCGATGCCGACATCTGCTGCCGCGAAGTAAAATTCACCTACCCGTAAATTACGGCGGCGATCGGAATCTTCAAAGTCACCGAGTATCGCCATGCCCGGGCTGGCTATTTGGGCACCGGCACTATAGGCCAGGATGTCAAGGTGTTCGGCATGGGTGTGTTTGGATAATAGTTCCAACAGGTAGGCAAAAGCCGGCGCCGATTTTTCTGCGTGACGCACATCGGTGCCGTAGGCCAGCAGATTTTCAGCCGAAGGCCAGAGGAATACCAATACGGCGGTGTCACGGCCGGTAAAATGTTTTAGCTGCGCAGCCTGGGCGCAGGCGCGGTATATGTTCGAGTTGGCCCCGTGTACATAGACCAGGAGATCTTTATCAAACCCGCCAGTCAGATCTTTGTTGATAGCCTCGAAAATATCGAGTTCTGCGGGTGTCAAGGAAAGCTGGTTTCCGGTTCCAAGCGGGATGGCGGCCTCCTCCTTGATCTCTTTTAGGTTTAGTAGCGGTCGCCGGCGTTTTTTTGAGGTGGTGGACCACTCCACCAGTTTTTCCCAGGGGGTTTCCTTTTTGCCAATGCGCAGGCGAGCCGTCCCCAAACGCAGGTGGTCGGAAGGAAAGATGGTATAGGTCCGGTTTGCCTTGTCGCCGATGGGTCCCCGGTTCGTCGCGTAGAACACCTCCACATAATTGGACTGCACCTGTTCAGGGTTCAATTCGAACGGGTTTATTTCCCCGGTGCTCAAGACCACCGGGGTGGGCATCAGATATACTTTTGGTTGACACCCGACTCCCGCCGACAGCATAAACCCCGCCAGCAGGACGATGCATATACCCATGGTTGACTTGCGCATATCTACCTCATTGTCTGCGATTGGCGGATGCTTACGCGTGTAAAAGTGATAAAAGTCTGCATCCAGTATAAATAATGGCGCTCCCGGCTTGTCAATGCAACATCCACATGGTACGAAAACCGACATAGATCCGGATGGGACCCCCTACATGGGCTTTTAATACGGCCGAAGGGAGCAATCAGGCATGTGCAAGATCCATTTACTGACAGTCGCCCTGCTGTTGGCCCTGTTGGCGGGCTGCGGCCATGCAGATAAACCAGGTACTGAGGCGGTGCCGCCAGGGCCTCTTTTGACCGGTGACGCCGCGATCTTGCAATCCTGGCCGGGCGATTTTCCAGTGGCCCGGTTAGACCGCCTTCCCGCTGGTCAGCGTGGGCAGGGCATCGGTTTCATAGGTGACGGGGATGTTTTTAATAGCGTCTGGGCGGCGTTTAAACCGGGCGAAACAGTGCCGGACATAGACTTTATGAACAATTTGGTGCTGTTTGCGCGTAACACCCAGTTTTACAATCGGATATCTATCGGAAAGGTCATGGTCAAAGAGGGTGTTGCCGAAGTGTTGGCCATGGAAACCAAGTCGGCCATGCCGATCGAAGACACAGTCGCCATGGCCCTGGTCGTGGTTCCCCAGAAAGGGATTACAGGTCTGCGGACCGGATCGATCGTCATGCCGATTAAATGAATCCGGCCACCAGGTCGTTTTGAAAGGTTGTCACCCGTCTTCGCAATAAGGATATGGTACATCGTGCCAACAGATACCCACGTGGCTTCACTGGCCTGATAATTGCCGGCCGAAACGTCGTTTCCGCTCTTCTGGTCATCCTGTTGCTGGCCTACGGCGCAGCCCCGGTCTGCTTTGCAGCTTCAATTGAATCGGTGAATGGCGGCCCCCTTTTGACCGGTACGCCGACTGGGCCGGAAAACACATATTTCCGGGGGCCGTTGAAGGTCATGACCCTGAATATGGCCCATGGCCGTAAAACCGCCTTCAGTCAGATCTTTCTGTCGTGGCAGACCATTCATGGTAACCTGATGGATATCAGCGCGGTCCTGAATTCGGTGAATGCCGATATCGTGGCCCTGCAGGAGGCGGATGGTCCCCCTTGGTGGAGCGGGAATTACGACCACGTGGCCTTATTGGCCAAAACGGCTGGTTATTCCTGGTTTTCACGCGCGGGTTACATGGACGCCTGGGCTCTTGACTACGGCGCTGCGATCTTGGCCAAAAAGCCTTTTGCGGAAACACAGGCACATCGATTCAAGACACTTTTTTTGCTCCCACCGAAAGGTTTTCTGCTGGGCCGTTTTGGCTGGTATCCTCAGGGGGCGACGGCGAACAAACCGATATTCATCGACATCGTTTCGGTTCATCTTGGTTTTTCCCGGCCGGCGGTTCGAACAAGGCAACTCATAGAGATGCGGACTGTTTTGGCCGGTCGTCCTAATCCTTTGATTATCCTGGGCGACTTTAACAGCGACTGGCTGACAGATACTTCCGTGGTCCGAGAATTGACCCGGCAATCCGGATTGCAGGTCTACCGTCCGGATGCAGTTGATTTGAAAACGTATGGTTCCCGCCGACTGGACTGGATTCTGATCTCAGCAGACCTCGAGTTTTTAGAGCACGAGGTCGTGCCCGATATTCTCTCCGATCACTTCGGCGTGACGGCGGTGATAGGTTATAAAGGGCCTGCGGCCCAAGGGGTCGAGGGTTCGAGGGGTCATGGGGCCAAGTGAAAGGCACCATGCCGGGCGCCCAGTACCAGAAAACTTATATAGCTATCGAGTCAGAACTTCCCCACCCTTTCATCTTACCGGTTTGGAAACAGCAACGTTCGCTCCAAGACCATTCTCGCATGGACATTCGGATAGGACTGCTTATTCTATTGCGAGACAGCCGAACGAAAGGTTGATCACCCATTGCTTTGAACAGGAGCAGAATGGAAACACCCAATCCTGCCGCAAGTAACTCCGCAAAAGAGCTATCGAGCGCTATCGCGAAACAGGTGCAGAAAAATTGCAACATTTCGGATGCCACCCATGCCGGTGTTTTCTCGATATGTGGTCTGGCTCTGCGCATGCGGGATCTCTACAAATGGGAAAAACAGCTACCCCCTTGGAAGGAAAAGGCTCAGGAGGACATCCTGGACTGGATCGGTCGGCGGGAGGAAACCTGGGAAGATATTCGTGAGATGCCTTACCAATCCATTACGGTCGATGGTGTCAAATATGATGCCTTTGATACGGTCGACATCAATCGGGTCTTGGCCGCTTCCGGGCTTTTTTATGGGGCCGGGTATGCCTATAGTTTGAAACCCACTTTTTTCCTGGCCCGCATCACACAGGAGCAGAATATTGAAGGACAGCAGGTCCTCATGCTCGGGAAGGAACTGGCCCGGGACCTGCTGACCTTGCCGGCCATGTCCCGCGACGGCGTCATCGTTTTGCGTACCGAGGCGGCCCGGATGTACCTGTGGGATCAAATCCAGTATCTCAAAAAGTCAGGCAAGCCGTTTCTCGAATATGCCCTGGCGCAGATCGGAGTAGCCGACCAGAGCCCGGCGTCTATCCGCCTGGCGTTGCCGGAGCTCTTTGCCGCCCAGGCCGAGACCTACATCCGCCATGAAGTGGGCGAAACCATGGACCGGGTTTTCGACCGGGAAACCTGGCGGGAGCTTATCGCCGATTATCCGCATACCCCGGTGGAACTATTGGTACGCGCGGTAAAGGACCTCCTGGCCGACACGTCTGAGAATGGTACCCTAGCGCACCTTATCCATTCCGGCCAGGTTGTATCCTTGGCGCTGTATGCCGCTTTTCTAGATGGGCTCGGCCGGGAACTGTTTCCCGAGTTTCGACCCGCTTTCAAGCGATATATGGAAGATGGCGATATAACCGCCATCACCCGAACCGTGTCTGCGGGGCATCGAAACGCCAGACACATGGTCGCGGATATCGTCGCGCTTTACCGGGAGGGAAAAAACGGCAAGGGTGAAGCCTGGGCTGCCGATGAAATCAAGCGGCGTTATCTGAAAAAGAAAACTAAAAAATCCGCCACTCCGAAATAGCGTAGTCACCGAACCCCTGCCGGTGGGAATTGACGACGCCAAAAGGAGATCATTCATGCCCGACAGCAGAAACGAGCGGATTGCCATTCTCTATCCCGGCGATCGCCAGGTTCGGAAGAACGCCACTCCGGACAACAACCGGCTGGCATTGATATTCAGATCTTTCGCAGACCTGGATGTCTACGCCGAACCAGCCGTGTATCACGACGATTTCTGCGAGGAGGTCCGGCAGCAACTCTTGCAGGTCGATGCCGTGCTGGTCTGGCACAATCCCATCCAGGATGGGCGGGATCGATCTGTTCTGGACCCCATGCTACGCGATGTTTCCGACGCGGGAGTTATGGTCAGTACCCATCCCGATACCATCTTGAAAATCGGCACCAAAGAGGTCCTCTACCAAACGCGGCATATCGGTTGGGGCAGTGATACATATCTGTATCGCAACCTGGACCAGATGCGCGACGAGCTTCCCGAGCGACTGACTTCCGGTGAACCCCGGGTTCTCAAACAATATCGCGGCAACGGCGGTCGCGGCGTATGGTGGATCGCGTTGCCGCAAAAGGGCGCCCGGCCGAACCCGGAAACAAAGGTACGGGTGCGGCAGGCCAAAAAAGGGAGTGTCGAAGAGACGATTACATTAGGGACGTTCTTTAAACGCTGCGAGCCTTACTTCGCCGGAGAAGGACGCCTGGTCGACCAGGCCTACCAGACCCGTCTGCCCGAGGGGATGGTTCGTTGCTATCTGGTGGTCGACGAGGTGGCCGGCTTCGGGCACCAGGCGGTCAACGCATTATATCCCGCACCCGCCGGCGCACCACCGACCGAGGCGCCGCAACCCGGTCCTCGACTTTACCATCCGCCTACCAGGCCCGAATTTCAACACCTCAAGCGCATCCTGGAGGAGGAGTGGATTCCCGCGATGCAAGCTACTTTGGATCTGGAGATCGAAGATTTACCGATCATATGGGATTGTGATTTTCTACTGGGACCCAAGAATGATCAAGGTGAAGACACCTTTGTCCTGTGCGAGATCAATGCCAGCAGTATTGCTCCTTTCCCCGAATCCGCCGCCCCCTACGTTGCCCGGGCGACCCTTGAATCCATTGCCCAGCGAAACACCTGAAACGGCACGCCCCTAAAAGATTAAAAAGCAGACGAACAAAATGGCAGTGGGCAGCAGGGCTCCCAGCAGCAGATTCATGGGCGATACGCCGTTTTCGAAATGTTTTTTCAATATTGCCTGGCCCGCCGGGTTCGGGGCGTTGGCAATGATGGTCAGGCCACCTCCGGTAACAGCACCGGCCACGACCACATATTTGAGTTCATCCGTAAACCCGGGTACCAGCGTACTCAGGTAAGTAATGGCAGCGTTGTCGTTGAAAGCGGTCAGGATCGTGGAGCCCAGCATAAGTGGCATCTCGCCGAGGGCGCCTAGCACCGGGGCGATCCACCACCCTTGGACACCGCCATGGATCACCAGGCCCCCGAGAAAAAAGCCGACCAGCAAGGCCGGCTTCAGGTCGACCCGGTTCTGGTAGGGCGAGGTGACTACTGCAAATCCCAGGAAAAACAATAGACCGGGTATGAACAGGGCCGGGTAGTGGGCATTGTAAATCGTCCAGGCCATAAAAAGGACATGCACACAGATTACCCACACGGGTACGGGATCATCGCGATTGTCCCATTCAGGGTCGCGATAAACCGGCCGTTCCTCAACGGGCATAAGGCCGGGAATTGTCTTTCGTAAGTAGCGCCGCTCCACCTCCTGGAAGCGGTTTTCAAATGCCTCCCTGATAACGTCCGCGTCGTACCCCTTCTGGCGTATTTCCGCTTCGTATTTCGCACGCAGGTTTTCGATGGTGCGCTCTCTGATTTCGTCGTACCGTTTTTCTATGGCCTGGGCGAAATCCCGTTTGGTGGCCAGAATGCACTCGACCCGGTCGAATTCTGTTTCCAGCTCTTCACGTTTGAAGTATTTGGTTTCAATTTCACCTTTCAGGGCGACCAGAGCGAAGGGTTTCTCAAGGGCGGCGATCTCCTTTTTGAACATTACATAGTAAACCCCATTGGCGACCAGGATGCCGATCAGGGCTTTCCAACCGAAATGGATCAGCATGTGGCTCATGCCCCAGCCCCAGGGGCCGGCGACCATCAATACGGGCGGGGCGGCAAAGTGGGTCAGGGTGCCGCCCACGGAGATGTTGACGAACAACAAGCCGATGGTTGCGTATTTAAAGCGATTGCTAGGTTCCAGGCTGTAGAATTTGCCTGCCAGAAGAAGGGCCGAGATGGTCATGGCAGCCGGCTCGGTTATCAGCGAACCCAACAGGGGGCCTACTGTCAGAATGGTCAGCCACCAAGCCGTCAGGGATCCCCCTAAGAGGCCGGCGACAAGCTTCATGATCTTTTCGGCGAGCTTTAAAATCGGGCGGGTCGCGGCCAGCGTCATAATGACCACTACGAACATAGGTTCGGTAAAGTTGACTTTCTGGGTAATGTAGAATTTCAGGGTGGACCAGTCATGAAAATGAAATATTACGAATCCCAGAGCAACCGCCCATACTCCGAAAACGGCTTCCACTTCTCCCAGAAAATGAAGGAGCTCGGCCCCGTGGTGAACGGAATATTTATCGGCTTCCCCCCGGATTATCCTTTCGGCGTGATCGTGCTCCCATTTATGGGAAATGGCCAGAAACCGGCTGGTGAGAAATGTGTGTATGATGGCACACAAGAAAATCAGGGTCGCAGCCACGTTGAAGGGCTCGCTGATCGCCCGTTTCAGTAGGATGTTGACGATGCTCTGTTCCCCGGTATCTCCATAACTTTCCAGGCTGCGAGGAAAAGGGGGGGGCTCACCTGTAGGGTCGGAACCCCAGGCGCCACCAGCAATAGCCAGGCCAGACAGGCAGATCAGGATACTCAGCCGGTAGAACACTTTTTTTTTCATTTTAGAAGCTCAGCGTTTAGTGTTTCGCATGTCTACACAAACTACCGTATATTAGTCGGGACGATAGGGTTTGCCAAGCGAGGCCGGCGCCGCGCCGGAGAGAATCTGCAAAAATTGTTTCAGTGCCGGACGTCCGGCCGCGAAGCGCTGTACCCCTTCCTTCTGAGCCGCTGACATGAGCAGGAGGGTGAAGATCATCAGCGGAAAAGGGGCCACCTGGAAAACCTGTGATGGGAGGGATGGAAACCAGCCCTGCAAGTAGATGCCCATCACCTGGAGAAATGCAAACAGGAACGCACCGGCCGCTGCCTTAAGCGGGTGCCAGCCGCCAAAGATGACCAGCGCCAGGGCGATCCAGCCTGTCCCTTCCGCGCCCTGGGGCCGGCCCCAGCCGGGCTTGGTGGCCAGTGAAAACGTTGCCCCGGCCAACCCCACCAGCAGCCCGCCGACCAGGGTGTACAGCAGCTGGGTCAGTTTCGGGTCAATCCCGCGCGCGTAGGCGGCCCTGGGATGCTCACCCACCGACCGCAGCTTGAGGCCCGCCGGTGTCCGGTAGATATACCACCAGCACAACCCGATCAGGACCAGACTGAAATAGACCGGCAAATTGTGATTGAAGAATATGGGACCGACAAAAGGCAGGTCGCGCAACAACGGGATCGGCAGGTGGGCGACCTGGGGACCTTGGAGGCGGGAATAATCATTGCCGAGAAAATAGGCCAGGTCTCTGGTCATCAAGGTGAGTACAAAGCCCACGGCCACCTGGGATTGTTCCAGGTAGATGCTGAACAGGGCCACCACCAGCGCCACCGCCGCCCCCACCAGGGCACCGAAGGCAAATCCTGCCGCCAGGCTGCCGGATTTATACGTAATGACAAATGCCGCCATGGCGCTGAGCAGGATACTACCGTCCAGGGAGAGGTTGATGATCCCGGCTTTCTCGGTAATGGTCTCTCCCAGGGTGGCCAGTAGAATCGGGGTTGCGCCGGCGATGACACTGGCCAGGAGTATGCTGAGTTCTATTTCCATAGTTTATGAGATGACTAAATCCGAAATGCGAATATCGGAATGTTCTCAAGGCGTACGCCGCAAATCCGAAACAAAAAAGGGCAAATTATAATGACCCAAAAGAACAAACAAAACCTGTCATTGTCACATGTAAATATTAGTTTTTGTCATTTTGACATTTGAATTTTGGATTTGTTTCGAGTTTCGACATTCGAATTTTGTATTTTATTATTTTTGCACTGTTTCCCTTTCCCTTTTGCGCTTCAACCGCCAGGCCTGCGTTGCCAGGGTAGCCAGTACCAGGGCGCCCTGGATGACACCGCTGAGAGATGAATCGATCTTCAATACCATGGGTAGCTGGATGCTGCCCACGTTAAGACATGCAAAGAAAAAGGCCACCGCCGGTACGGCGGCAATATTGTAATTGGACAACATCACCACCAGCAGGGCCAGATAGCCGTAGTTGCTTGAGATGGCGGGAATCAGGCGGTGGTAGACGGCGGTTACCTGCAGGCTGCCGGCTATTCCGGCAAAAGCGCCGGCAAAGATCATAGCCAGCAGCATGAAGCGGTCCGGCTTCAGGCCAAACAGGTACGCGGCCGTCCGATTGCTGCCGATGGCCTTTAGATTCAAGCCAATCCGGGTGAATTTCAATATGACAGCTGTGGAAATGATGGCCAAAAAGGCCAGGGCCACACCGGGCAGGCAGATTTGGGCGGATGCCAGATAAGGCAGCCAGAACTCCGGGGGAAATACCTCGGTGCCGCTCATGGAGGCGACCCCCGGACGTTTCCAGGGACCGAAGATCAGCCAGAGAGCAATTCCCTGGGCCACAAAATTGAGACCGAGACCGGCAAAGATTTCATGTACCCCGCCTTTGGTTTTCAACCAACCGGCCAAGACCGCCCAGATAGCGCCCCCGATGGCGCCGAAGCCTATGGCCAGGGCAACGAATAGCTGCGGATAGCCGGAATCAAGCCCAAGTTTCACGATGGCGGTTGTCAAAATCGCCCCCGCTATGACCTGGCCCTCGATACCGATATTCCACAGGCCGATGCGAAAGGTGTACAACAGGCCCATGCCGCAGAGGGTCAGCGGAATCCAGGCTTTGACCACGTGGGCGAACTTGCTCCAGGAGCCCAGCGAGCCCTTGATTATTTGGGCGAAGGCCGCCAAAGGCGGTGCACCGGAAAACACCAGAATCAAAATCGTAAAGGTGCTGACGGCCCCCAGGGCCAGTATCAATTCCCCGCCGAGCCGGAGCCATCTGATATCTGCAGACGGTTCTGTTTTCATCACACTTTTCCCGCCAGGGCCCGTCCAAGTGCGTTCACGTCGGTCTGATCAGCTGCTACTTCCTTGATAACGCGACCATTAAAAAAAACCAGCACCCGGTGGGCGACCATGAGAATTTCATCCAGTTCCGAAGAAGAAAAGACGATGCCTGTACCGGTTTCACAATAGGCCTGCAGGTGCTCCCAAACCCAGTGGGCCGATTCCAGGTCGAGACCGCGGGTCGGGTTTTCTAATAGAAGCAAAGCCGGTTTTTGCGGTAAAAAAGAGAGCAGGAGCCGTTGCTGGTTACCCCCCGAAAGGGATTCAGCGGTAGATTCCTGGAAACCCATGATTTTGAATTTTGCAATGCTGTGCTCGGCTTTAGCAGCGGCGCGGGCGCGATTTAGAAACAGGCCCTGTTTCTTATCCTGAACGGCACAATGTTCGGCAATGGTCAGATCACCAACCAGGCCTTCTTCCAGGCGATCGGTGGGGAGAAAGGTCAACCCCCTTTCAGTGAAACGGTGATAATCGCGGCCGGTCAGGTTTTCCCGGTGGAGGTGAATGGTGCCGCTGCGGGGGCGCGTCAATCCGGCGGCGGTGCGTAAAAACACAGACTGTCCGCTACCTTCCAGGCCAGCCAGACCCACGATTTCGTTCTCACGGGCTTGAAAATTACAGTCCCGCAGCCCACTGCGGCCGCCCTTGGCGGACACGCCTTCGAGCGACAGCAAAATTTCACCAGGGGTATGGGGCCGCCGGGAAGGCGGACGGGGTGGGGTGCCGAACATCATGGCCAGAAGCGCATCCGTATCAAAGGGGCGTTCCATTTCACCGCTTACCCGTCCTTTGCGCAAAACGGTGACCTTGTGGCAGAGAGATTCGACATCCTCAAGTTTATGGGAGACCAGGATCACGCTTTTGCCGGCCGCTGTCATGGTGTTGAGGGCCTGGAAAAGGGTCTCTTTCTGATAGGCGGAAATCCCGGTGGTCGGTTCATCGAGGATGAGCACCTCGATTCCCAGGGCCAGCAGTCTGAGGATTTCCAGCTGCTGCCGTTCTCCCACGGTGAGGGTTCTCAGCAGTTGGGACGGCACCAGGCTGAAGCCGACGGATTGGCATAGTTCCAGAAGTTCATCACTCCGTTCGGCCCGCGATTGTTTGGGGTGTTTTTTGCGGCCCAACATGAAGTTGTCCAGGACCGTCAAAGAGGGGAAATCCAGGGGATCCTGGTACAGCATGCCGATACCCAACCGGGTAGCCTGGGCCGGCGTTTGATATTCCTGTTGCTGTTCATTCAGGGCAATGGCGCCGGAGGTTTTGCGGCTGAAACCGGACAGAATTTTCATCAGGGTGCTTTTGCCCGCCCCGTTTTCACCGAGCATGCCATGAATGGTGCCTGGTTCAACGCTCAGGTTGACCCCGTTGTTGGCTTTTACCGGACCGTAATGCTTGTGAATCTCTTTGAGCTCTATTTTCATCCCGAGAATCCGCGCTGCTAAAAAAACTGCAGGAACCGGACGTACCGGTTCCTGCAGTAGTATCATTCCAGAGTCATAAATCGGCCGCGTTTTGGGATGCTGATACCATAGCGATCAGCATGGTCATAACGCGGATGAAAGTGTCTAAAGTGCACTAAAGTTTGAAGTGATCTAAAGTTTCGGTATGCTACTAATTTTAAAAAACCCGTGGAGCGCAGCGACTCAATAACTTTAGTCATTTTAGCTCACTTTAGTCACTTCACATTAACCTGCCTTATTTGGCACTACTCTGCCCTTCGATACCGGCCAGCAGTTGCTCCATGTACCAGATCTGCTGATCGGTTGCTTCTTCGCCGGTCTTCACATACGGGGTGCCGTCCTGGTAATCGAGCGGACCCTTGAAAAGGTTGATGCTACCGTCACCCAGGCCTTGGATGAATTTATCCAGGGCCTGGCCGGCCTCGGCGGAGAGGGCATCGCCCTTTTTATAGCCCACAGCACTGGTATTGTGGTTATTGATATCCTTCCAATCCGGTCCGGACCAGGTCCAGGCGGCCTGCCACTGCTCGGCCATGGTCTGGTTGATCACCTTGGCAAAATCCGGACCCCAGTTGAAATAGGGGACCCCGAGGCAAACATTGGATCCGCCCTCGCAGGCCCCTTCGTAATCATACGGAATAGCCCACACTTCTTTGCCCTGGCCTTTTTTCTGGCCGGCGACAATGACAGCCTCGGTGGTATCGATCCCGGAAATGAGGACATCGTATCCGGTGTCGAAGAAATTCTGGGCAACCTGGGTTGGATCCGAGGTCACCCCGGGAATATTGAACCAGAACCCGGTCCAGGTAACTTTGAACTGCAAATCGGCCGGGTCCTTTTTTAGAACTTCTGTCCACGCATATTTGGCGCCGAGATAACAGGAGGCCACCAGGCGGCGCGTTTCTTCATTGATCAGGGGACCCAGGTAACCGATTTTTCCGGTCTTGGTCGTCATGGCCGCGGCAAATCCGGCCATCATTTTACCGTACTCCATTTTGCCCATCAGGTTACCCAGGTTGGGTGAACCTTTTCCGGTCAAGACGTCGTCTCCGGAAATATGGATAAACTTGATCCCCGGATGCTTCAAAGCGGCTTCCCGCGTACCGTCTTTCATATCGTCGGAATTGGCAATAATCAGCTGGGCGCCTTTTTCCGCCATATCATCGGCCAGCATCGGGATGGTAACCCCGGCCCGATCAGCCGGATTTACCTTGTCGATATAGATCATTTTGGTGCCCGGCACGTTTTTTTCGACGTAGAGTCCGCCTTCATAGTGGGCCTGGCTCCAGCCGCGATCATTATAGGGCCCCACGAGCAGCAACCCGAAGATAAACGGCTCGGCCGGCTTTTCGGCGACCTTTGCCGGAGCTTCCGTCTTTTTCGGTTCTGCCGGTTTTTGGGAATCCTCGGTTTTGCCGCAGGACACGATCGAAAACAGTCCCGCAATGATGAACGCGGCCACCACTGGCAACAGTAATTTTCTTAACATTATCCCCTCCCTGTTGATAAAGTATTGGTACCATCCCCTAGATATGGAAACTGGGTTTTTATAGCCAGTTTTTTAGGGCCCGGTCAATAGGCAAGCCATTAACCGGGAGGAAAAAATAGGAATTTAAACCGGTCAGCGAGTGAATCCAAAACCGCAAAACTCCCGATGGGGGACGATTCCCGGCCGGATGCCGCAGGAAGCGTTCTATATCGATTGCCGTTAGTTGGAGATTCCCGGGTTGACATGCCCGCGGCGTTGGGATTGAATGCGGGATTTTTCCCGGATCATGTTTGCCAAGGAGAAGATGTTTCCATGTTAACCCGTGCCATTGTCAGAAGACCGGGTAGTTCTTTTTCAGACGGTCTCACCAGCTCGAATCTGGGCAAACCCAGCCTGCCGCGGGCGTTGGAACAGCATGATGCCTATATTGCCGCCCTTGAACAATGCGGCCTGGAGGTAACGGTGTTGCCGGCGGATGAACGCTACCCCGATTCTACCTTCATTGAAGACACGGCCATTCTCACGCCACGGGTCGCCGTCATTACCAATCCCGGCGCTGCGAGCCGCAACGGTGAAAAGCGCATCACCCGGACAGCGGTAAAAGCATTCTATTCTGAAATTTTGGCGATCGAGCCCCCTGGAACCCTGGACGGCGGTGATGTCCTGGCGGTAAACAACCACCTCTATATCGGGCTGACCGCGCGCACCAACGCGCATGGGGCCGCGCAATTGATAGAGATTTTCGCACGGATCGGTTATTCCGGCTCAACCGTTTCGCTCAACAGTTTCCTGCATTTAAAAACCGGGGTGGCGTGGATCGGGGCCCGCGACCTGATAGCGGCCGGTGAGTTGATCGATCATCCGGCGTTTGCTGATTTCAACGTGACGCCGGTATCATCCGCGGAGGCCTATGCGGCCAACGCTATCCGGATCAACGACTACATCTTGATGCCGGCCGGGTTTCCCGGGGTCCGTGAGGTGTTGATTCGCAGGTCCTATTCCCTGATAGAGGTCGAGATGTCTGAATTTCAGAAAATGGATGGGGGCCTTTCTTGTCTCTCGCTACGTTTTTAGTTGCTATCTTAAACCTGAGCCTGGTTCAACCGCGGCCTTGACACCCAGACCAAGTCCTCCGGGTTATAGCCGGGCATACCACCCAAGTCATTGGTTAACGATAACTTCCCGGTTTCGCACCACACTTAAACCGGTGTACCATCACGCTGCTTTGAAATCATTTCCAGGGTTTCAGCGATGATATGCCGGCGGCAGGCTTCATCCCCCTCATAGTGCAATTCACCGCATACCGTCGAAAATTTGGCGCCACAATCATACTTGCGGGCAACGCTGTTCAGTAGTTTAGAGAGCAGTTCCGTGTTATTGGTGACCCGTTTAACCGCAATCATGTCTATTTCCCAATGGTTGTTCGGATTGTCATTTGACCGGCCGAAACCAGGCTTTTCAGAAAATCATTTTCACCTGGAAACACTGCAAGGTCCATGCCCGTTAAGACGTAAAAAAAGAGGGCTGGATTGTCATCCGGCCCTCTTTAATCTTGTATTGGTGGACGTAAGCTTATGTCTGCAGGGCAGCTGATTCTTCCATCAGCTCAGTGGCCCTGATGGTTCTACTGTTTATCCGGGTTCTGCGATTTTGTTGTTTTTCCTTGGTCTTGGTGATCTGTGATCTGACTTTGTCCAGCACCAAATCAATGGCCGCATGCATGTCTTCGTGCTCCTCGCGGGCATGGACTTCGAGGCGGCCGGCAGTAAGGTTGATCTCTGCGGTCTTGCGCAGTTTTTCGGATCTCAATACAACTCCGGCGGATCCGGGATCATCTAACAGTTTGTCAAATTTGTTGAGTTTTTCGTGGACGTAGTCTTTGAAGTGGTTGGAGGATTTTAAGTTCATAAAAGTAACCGATACGTTCATACTTTCCCCTCCCTGGTGATGTTTTCCACCATCACCCAGCGGCTTTAAGAAATGAAATGACCATAAACTGATCTGAGATGGATTTACCTCCTTTGGTGAGCTGTGGTTTCACGCGGAATCGGTTCGGGTCGCAGGCCTTATACCTTCCGGTGAACTGGGTTTAACTGGTTCCAGGTGGCTGGAACCGGATTTTTGGTAACCTTATTCTATGGTTCCCGGGCCACTTTTGTCAAGCATCCAGAATCTGGTAAATTACTGCAATTATACGCAACCTGCTCGAAATCATTGAGTTAGTACCCGGGTCTTGATTTGATATTTTTTTATTGGACCAGCCGCCAGAACGTCTATTCCGGTCTGCGCAGACGGAAGCTTTCCAGACCAATTCCAACGGTTGTCAAATCACTTCGTAGAAAGCGCCATGATGCAGGAAGAAGATTGTATTTAGGGTGGCTTAATGCTAGGGTACGGCGTCTGGTTGCATATCCCGGTCGTTACGCGCGGCAAGACGTTGAAATAATTGGTCTGTCTTTCTATATTGCCCCAAATTTTGATAGTTAACAATGCAACTCACCCTACCGACTATTTTCAGAGTTTTCCTACCCTTCGCGGCCGGCTATTTTATTTCCTATCTGTTCCGGGTGGTGAACGCGGTTATCGCTCCGGACCTGGTGGCCGATATTGGCCTGAATCCATCCGATCTGGGGTTATTGACCGCGGCTTATTTTTTGACCTTTGCAGCCTTTCAGCTGCCATTAGGGGTGCTGCTGGATCGGTTCGGCCCCCGTAAAACCGAAGCCGTGCTGCTGCTTTTTGCAGCTCTGGGAGCGTTTGTTTTTGCCCGGGCGGAAACTGTAACCGGGTTGTTGATCGGCCGGGCCCTGATCGGGTTTGGTGTCTCTGCATGTCTCATGGCGGCCTTTACAGCCTTCGTGATCTGGTTCCCGGCCAGGCACCTGCCCCTGATAAACGGTTTTCAAATGGCGGCTGGCGGCCTGGGAGCGGTTGCCGGTACGGTTCCGGTGCAAAGGGCCCTGGAAATCACGGATTGGCGCGGACTGTTTATGGGGTTGACGGGTTTTTGTCTGATCGTGGCCGCAACCGTTCTATTCATTGTTCCGGAAAAGCGGCGCGAGGCGGTTGGCACCAGCCTGCGCGAGCAGATTCAGGGCGTTCGGCAGGTATTCACAAGTTTTGTGTTCTGGCGCATCGCGCCTTTGGGCCTGATGTCCCAGGCCAGTGCCCTCTCCATCCATGGCCTTTGGGCCGGGCCCTGGTTGAAGGACGTGGCCGGGCTTGGGCGCCAGCAGGTAGCCTTTGTCCTATTTCTGACAGCCGTGTCCATGATTGCCGGCTTTATTGTACTGGGCGCTTTATCCGCCCGTCTTACCGATCAGGGGACCAAGGTCTTCACCGTACCGGTGGCTGGGATGACCAGTTTCATGGTGGTGTTGGCCCTTTTGACCGCCGGCTACGTGCTGCCGCCTTGGCTCATATGGATGCTGTTCGGCTTTTTCGGAACGGCCGGCATTGTCGTCTACGCCGAGCTTTCCCGGCAGTTTCCGGTCAGCTTGGCCGGACGGGTAAACACTGCCCTCAACTTGCTGGTGTTTGTCGCCGCCTTTGCCGGCCAGTGGGGCATCGGGGCCATTATCAACCTGTGGCCGCCCACCCCGGAAGGTCTTTTCCCGGTAGAAGCTTACCGGGTAGGATTCGGGGTCATGCTGCTTTTGCAGGCCCTCGGTCTGGGTTGGTTTTTCGTTTCCGCAAAATTCATTCGTCAAAAAGCCTGATTTGCATACCGCGGGCCTTTTCAAAATCCAGCAGCCATTTCTTACGATCCAGCCCCCCCCCATATCCCGTCAGACTTCCATCAGATCCGATTACCCGATGGCAGGGGATGACGATGCTGACCCGGTTTTGCCCATTCGCGGCCGCTACGGCCCTAATCGCCTTGGGATTGCCAATGGCCCTGGCCTGCTGCTTGTATGAGCGGGTTTCGCCATAGGGGATCTGGCGCAGCATATGCCAGGCCGCCTGTTGAAAAGCAGTGCCAGGTGTATGCAAAGGAACGGTGAACGATTTTAGTTGTCCGGCAAAATAGGCATCCAGCTCGGCCCGCAGCTGATCCAGATGGGGATTGGTTTCGGGAAGAACGGCGGCATCGAGGTGTTTGACCAGGTCTTTCAGCTCCCGGATGATCCTTTGATTGTCGCTAAACTCCAGGAGGCACACGCCCTGACTGCTGGCACAGGCCGTCATGGGGCACAAAGGCGTTGACAGCCGGGTAATATACAAGGATGTCTTTTCGGCATCAGGCTGCGACCAATTGCCGGTGGCAAGTTTGATAAGCTTATCGAGTTCCAGGCGGTCAGATTTTTCAATCGCCATATGTATCGCCATCCATCCTTCCAGATGTTTGATAAAATCTATTCGGTCTACGCTGAAAACGCCGGCGGGGGCAGAATCTGGAAAGTCTGCGCTACACGGGTTTGAATGATTCCAGGTGTTCCAGATACCAGTCGGGGAAGCCGTATCCCCTGGCGGGTTTTAAGATCCGATCCACATAGTCGGCGGAAGCCGGCCGGGTGCTGAGTTTCGGCGCAATGTAGGTCAGGGCCGGTAACCAGCGACCAGAAAGGTTCTGTACGAGCACAGCCTCTGGCAGATAGCGTCCGCCCAGGATATTTTCGGCGTGGTCATAGAGGCGGGCGAGTTCGGCATGGGTTCCTGTCGCGACAATGCCATAGGTGGTATGCTGGTGAGAGCGTTCCAAGTTCGCCAGCGGACGGATGGTGATGTTGAAGCCCGGCAGCCAAGCCGGCTCGTATGCCCGGGGCGTGTAGTCAACCTCCCTGAGCACATCCAGGTTTATGTAGGAGCCATAGAAAAAAGTCCAGACTTCGGATTCCGGCATGCGCTGATCTCCCCCTACACGTTCAGATTAAATCCCGTTTCAACCGTATTGCGCCAATTCCAGTAGAATATCTTCCGGTCCCTTGAAGTAGACGAGCTTTTTTCTGGCCGGCGCATATTCCTGAACGGCGCTGACAGGTTCGATGCCTTGCTCCTTCAAGAAAGTTACCGCCGCCTCAATATCCAATACCTGTAGGGCCAGATGCCGCAGTCCCTGGGTGTTGGCCTGGCCGGGATTGGGTATATTGGTGGCCGGCGGGTTTTTGAATTGGATCAGTTCGAGGGAGGTGCCGTCGCCCGGAAGGGTCAACTTGGCATACTCCGCATCCACATTCTCCAGGCCGACCGTGTTGGAAATCCATTGGCCATGCAGGCGGGACTGATCTTTTATTTCGAAGCCCAGCGCCACAAAGAACCGTTTTACCTCTTCCAGGTTGTTGACGACGATGTTGATGTGGTCGATGCTATGTATGATGGGTACCATGGGTTGCTCGGGCAGTATGTTGCCAGCCTTGTGCTGATTGTAAGGGCGCGTTTTTGCGTTGGTGATGCCAACTCTGTTTGATATGTTATGAAAAATAAAAGTGTCGGTCTGAAATGTCAACCAATGAAAAGGTGTTGCCCGGCCGGCCAATAGCGATGGTTGTTTGCCGGGCAACCGGTGGACCGGGATATCCGGAACCGGGCCACTTTATATTCTTTCCTTGACCGCGGGGCGGTTTTTCAGGTATGTGAAACTCAAAATAGAGCATCTATCAAGGTGAGTTATGTAATAGGTTTAGGCCACCCAGACTCCAGGGGTTGGCCTGTTTTTTTTGGAGAAACAATGACGGCGACATTACTTGTAATCGATAATTACGACTCCTTTACGTACAATCTCGTGCAGATGTTTCGCTGTTACGATCTCTCCATAGACGTTTATCGGGCAGACAAAATCAATTTGGCCGACGTCCGACAGTACCGGCCGGATTATATCCTTATCAGCCCGGGGCCCAAGGACCCGCCCCAGGCCGGGATTTCGATGGACCTTATCCGCGCCTATCACCGCGACATTCCGATCCTGGGGGTTTGTCTGGGTATGCAGTGTATCAATGAGGTCTTTGGCGGTGAGACTATCCGGGCGGCCCTGCCGGTACATGGTAAAACCAGCTTGATCAGTCATCACCACGAAAGCGTCTTTAAGGGCCTGGCCTCCCCCTTTCGGGCGGCCCGGTATCATTCCCTGGTCACCTGCGTAGACGAAACCGGGGGCCTGCTGGTCAGCGCCATGAGCGATGACGGCGTGGTCATGGGCCTCTATCATCCGGATTATCCCCTGCATGGCGTCCAGTTCCATCCGGAAAGTTTCCTGACGGAAAATGGTTATGCCCTGATCGAAAATTTCCTGCGCCTGGGCCCGCTGAAAACGCCGCGGCAGATTCAATCGGTCCGGGAAACGTTTCAGTACGGCAGCTCGCAAAATACCGTCCCCTTATCCGCATCCTGCCGCGAAGGTAACAACCGGCAGACAGGTCAGATGTTGTCGGTTTGACCCGTTCATCACCAGAGAGGGGCCCCATGCCATCCATACCGCAGCCGGCCGGGAAGATTACCGGCATCCATTGTGAATCAATTAATCTGGGAGAGCCGTTTGAGGCCATGGCGGCCCGGTTTGCCGATGCACCGGGCACCGTTGTCCTCTTGAGCGGAGGGGACCTTGATTGTGCGCGTTATCATCTGCTTGGCTTGTGGCCCTGGCTGACCCTGCGGGGCAAGAACCGGTGTATGCAGATTTCGGTTTTAGGCCAGGAAAAGGTGCTGAACCAGGACCCTTTCGAATTGCTTCGGGAGATCCTCGATACATTTGCCCTTCCAGGTGCCGGTCCGTCCAAGCCATTGGTGGCCGGGCTGATGGGCTACCTGGCCTACGATCTCAAAGACAGCTTGGAGGGGCTGCCCCTTACTGCGGTGGACGATCTGGATTTGCCGGATATCTGTCTGTACGCCCCGGCCGTCATCGTTGTTCAGGATCGTCAGGCGGGTACAACCACGCTCCAGGTTCCCGAATTTTCCTCCGGCGGCCGTGATGCCGCCCAGCTGACGGCACGCTTCCGTAAGGGGTTAACCCGACCGAACGCCGGGGACTTGGGCTTTTCCGGCCGCAAGGTGAGTCTCAGGTCGGGATTTGATCGGTCGGAATACATGGCTGCCGTGGAGGCCGTCAAAGAGTACATTGCCGCCGGGCATGTCTACCAGGTCAATATGTCCCAGCGTTTTGAGGCGGACTTTGCGGGTAGCGGGTTTGATTTTTTCAGGGCTTTGTTTCAACGCAATCCGGCCCCGTTTTTTGCCTATGTGAATGCGGGGGATCATCAGATTGTTTCTACCTCGCCCGAGCGATTCTTAAGCCGGGTTGGTTCGCGGGTGGAAACCCGACCGATCAAGGGCACCCGGCCCCGGGGCAAGACAGCGGCGGCCGATCGCGCTTTGCGCCGGGCGCTTGAAGAGAGCATCAAAGATGACGCCGAGCTCTCCATGATCGTCGATCTGCTGCGCAACGATATCGGCAAGGTTTGTCGGGGGGGCTCGGTAGCGGTAGAGACGCACAAGCGGGTCGAAGCCTATCAGAATGTCTATCACCTGGTATCCGATGTGGTCGGAGAACTGCAGGCGGGCAAGGACTCGGTTCACCTCATTCAGGCCGCTTTTCCCGGCGGTTCGATTACCGGCTGCCCAAAGATACGCTCCATGGAAATCATCGATGAGCTCGAGCCGCGGCGACGCCATATTTACACGGGTTCGATCGGCTACATCAGTTTCCACGATACGTTGGATCTTTCTATCGCCATTCGTACGGCCACCGTGCTCAATAACCGAATCCTATTCTCGGTGGGGGGCGGCATCGTCTATGACTCCGACCCAGCCGAAGAGTTTGCCGAAACCCTGCACAAGGGCCGAACCCTGATGGATGTGTTTGACACCGATAAGGAAAAGCATAGCATTGGTACCCGGGTGTGGCTGGACGGCAAACTGGTAAATGCGGAAAAAGCCGTTGTCAATGTACTCGATCGCGGCGTGCAATACGGATATGGATTTTTCGAAACCCTCCGGGTGGTGGATACCCGGATCGGTTTTCTGGATGAACACCTGCAGCGTTTCAATAAAACCTGGCAGGTGTTGTTCAATACCCCCCTACCGGATGTCGATTGGAACAGGGTCATTCGGTACACGTTGATAGCCAATGAGCTGGAAAAGGGCGTGGCCGCAGTTAAACTCTTGGCGTCCGGCGGGACCCGCGAACAGCCGCCCTACGACCACCGGCTGCTGGTGACCGTCCGGCCTTATGTTCATCGTCTGGCGGGCCGGGAACAGCCGGGACAGCACCTGGTCACATATCCGGAACCGCGCCAAAGTCCCCTGGCTGACTACAAAACACTCAATTATCTCTACTACTTCCTGGCCGGCCGCTGGGCAGCTGCTGCGGGGGGCGATGAGGCGCTTGTCTTGAATCCGGATGGCACCGTATCCGAAACCAACACGGCCAATCTACTTGTGGTCAGGGGTCAAACCGTCATAAGGCCCTCATCGGCGCACGTATTACCGGGTGTGATGGAGAGCGCTGTCAGCCGGTTTTTGGAGGATAGAGGATATCGGATCGTTACGGACCAGATCCTGCCCCGGGAACTTTTGGAGGCCGACCTGGTTCTGCTGACCAATTCGTTGATGGGGGCTGTGCCGGTACTCTCTTTGGATGGAGCGACATTGGTTCCGGCATCCGATATTTGGCGGGAGATTAATAAGAACGTCCTTTAATGAACTTTATTCAGTCCTTAAAAACATGGACTTCGGCACCAGTTCAAAGCTAATTGGCAATGCCGGGTATATGTACTTGGGTTGTTTAGGCGGTAGGCTGAAGACTGTTAGGCACTGCCTATCCATGATTGGAAATCATGGGTGAGAGCTGTTAGCTGTATGCCTTTGGCTTTTAGCTTAAAAGCAAAAACGAATCGCTTATCGCTAAAAGCTATACCCCGAGATCTTCCTACAGCCTAAACGCCTATAGCCTATCAGCCTCAATTCGGCCGCGTTGGTCTAAGGCTCCCTGGAAGCAGGCCCCTTGGGATAATCCAAAGCCTGGTCCTCCGAAATAGAATTCTTTACACGTTGGATACCACTTGGGTCGAGAAGCGTTGCGGAGAGCGGTCCGTAATTGAGTGTGTACCCGCATAGTGGGGAGCAATGCAGACACACACCCAATTACTGCCTTACAACGCGGACCAGCTGAAAACCTGGGGGAGGGGTTGGGGGACCCTGCAGCGGTTAGTCGCTGCTCAGGTTTGCGGCCTATAAGACCGGGTTAAATGAGAACGGTCCAGATGAAAAATGCAACCAGCTGAAAGGTGATTAAGGTGCCGACCACCTGCGGAACTGCAATCCCTTCTCTTTTTCTGATATTTCTGGCAACCATCGCGATTCTGGCCGGGTTCTGATCATACGGGGTGGCGAAATTAGTGTTCATGGTTATCTCCTATCTAATTTAAATTCGAATATCTCTTCGTCGTATTTCGGCTCTCATCTACATCTTATATCAAGTAGCGTGCCACCTTTTGCCCGAGAGGACACAAATTTCAGTAACCTGCCGTAAGTAAACAGGTTTTTCATTTTTTCCAAACAATACCGATGAAAGATCCGGCACGACGAGGTGGATTCAAACCATGTCGGAATTGGCACTCTTGGCGCGACTTTTTTCGTAACAGTTTGAAAATATAGGAAGTTTTTGAATGCGCCAGAATTGACGTGGTTCGTGCCATAAAGGGCGCACAGCGGCAGGCTTGTAGCTATTTGATATCGTAATTATTCATTTTGCGCTGCAGGGTTCGCAGGCCAATTTTCAAACTTTTGGCTGTACGGGTACGGTTCCAGCGATGCTCGGCAAGCGCCGCGTGAATGTGCCGTTTTTCAAACACTGCCACGGCATCCGGCAGGGAGGTTCCGGTTATGCCTTGTGTCATATCCTTCGTTTCCAACTGGATGGATGTTGAGTCGCCTACCAGGTCGAGGCGCTTGAGGGTCACAAAACGGTACATGACATTTTGCAACTCACGTACATTTCCGGGCCAGTCATAGTTGGTCAGGGTATCCATGACTGCCGGAGTGACCGGCGGACGAATTTTGCTATCGTAGGCTTTCAAGAAATGCTCGACCAGTAAGGGGATGTCTTCCTTGCGATTCCTCAGGGGCGGCAGGTGGATCGGGATGACGTGGATGCGGTAGAAAAAATCGCTGCGCATCGCTCCTTTTTTAATGAGATCGTGCAAGTTCCGATTGGTGGCTGCGATGATCCTGAAGCCCGACTCGCGGGTCTCATTGCTGCCCACGGGCGTGTACCCCCCACCTTCTATGGCACGAAGCAGTTTTACCTGGAGCTCCGGCCTGATTTCACCGATCTCATCGAGGAACAGGCTGCCGCCGTCCGCTTCGCACAAAAACCCCTGCTTGTCGCGGTCGGCGCCTGTAAAAGCACCTTTCTTGTGGCCGAAAAATTCGCTTTCCAGCAGGTTTTCAGGAATGGCGCCGCAGTTTACCGGTATAAACGGGCCGTCCTGGCGGGTGCTAATGTCGTGGATCGCCCGGGCCACCAGCTCTTTGCCGGTACCCGATTCGCCGTAGATGATCATGTTGGTTTCCGCCGACGCCGCCATCAGCATCAGTTCAAAGACTTCCTGCATGGCGGCGCTTTTTCCAACAATGTCACCAAACTTGTGATGATCGTCCAGGGTACCACGCAGTCGGATATTCTCTTCGCGCAGATGGGCCTCGCTGTCGCGCAGGGCCTCTTCCATCTCTTTGCGCTTGTTGATGTCGGTGATCATGGCCTGGCAATAGACCGAGTCATCGGATAGCCGGACTGGTACGTTGACACTGTAATACCAGCGATGATCGTGGGGGTTTTTAATTTCAAAACGGACCCGCTGCCCTCCAAATACCTTTTCGGCCGCACACCACGTGCATCTGGACTTGCGCTGATGGATGGCTTGATAGCAGATTTCTCCAGTCACGTTGCGATCCAATCGCTGGATCAGATTTTCATTTATAAACCGAATCCGGTACCCTTTATCGATCGTATAGATCAGCCCATCGTATCCCTCCAGGATGGCGCTGTAGAGCGTGTCCCGATCACGCAGCTCCCGCTCGGTCTGTTTCAGCGAGGTGATATCGATGAGTGAGGCGATGCTGCGCCCCTTGTCAGGCAGCATGCCCACTTTGATAAAGATGTCCTTCACGCGGCCCTCGCGATCGACAATTTTACACTCGTATTCAGAAGGCGCATCATCTTCCTTGACCCGGCGGGCATGGTGGTAGGTCTCGACCATGTCCCGGTCGGATGGCTCAATGAAATCGGTCCATTTCATACGGCCTTCAATTTCCGCCCGGCGGTAACCGGTCAGGTCTTCGAATTTCGGATTGGCCATGGAGATGACCACATCCCGCTCCACGATGATGGAGGGCGAGCCGGAGTGGTGGAAGATCCGCTGGTACTTGCTTTCCGCCAGGGAAAGATCGTCCGTACGGGCCTGCATTTCCAGCTTCAATTGTTCGTGGTACCGGCCGATCAATTCGTCGATCCTCCTTTGGCGGGTCATGTTGCGGACGATCACAATGACTTCATCAGCCGTGCTGCGGACCATGCGTGATTCATAATGTCGGGGTTCCCCATCAAATAAAAGCGTATATTCAAGCGATTGGATTTCGCCACTGGTAAAGGTGGCCTTGAGTTTGCGTTGAAAAAGGGCGGCTGTTTCGGGCGGGAGCACTGCCTGGAGGGATTTGCCCAGGTACGTTTTGGCGGGCCAGTACAATTCCGCCACCGCGCCTTCAAAGCTGCGAAAAATGCCGTCGCGATCCAATCGAATGATCATGTCCGGAATGGCGTCTACGATGGCCTGGTAGGCGTCCTGCGGTTGGCTGCTGGCAGAGTTTTCGGCGTTGGTATTTTCAGATGGTACCGGTGTGTCTTTCATTTTTTCTATATTTTTGAATAGCTTGTCTTTTTTGATCATCATCCGGCCGGGCAACCCGTGTTACTCGGCCATAAATAGCGCAGTGCGCCATATATGGCATACTTTGCAAGTAAAGTGCAAGTCCCGGCCAATAATAGGTCTCGCCTGTTTTTGCAAGGGAAAAGCGACAGTACCCGGGAGAGGTTGTGGTGTGCGATAAGCGGATGCCGGCTCGATTCAGGCGCCCACATCGCGATTCGGCGGCCGGCCGGTCCAAGGCAGAGAGAACAAGGGACCGCCAATCGCTGCGGAGCCTATCAACGTTCAGAAATTAATAGGGATATCGTTCGATGTGCTTTACGATTTTATTCCGCTTTCTTTCTTTGATAATAGACCAGACCCCGGCAGCGTCTTCAATATCGGCGAGCATGTCGTTCATACCCTCCTCGAGCAGGGTGGCGTCACCGGCACTGCTTTGTTTCAGCAGGTCCAGCTGAACCAGAAAAATGACCTCGGCTCGGACGGCCGGGTGCAGGCCCAGGATGGTAAAAGACTGTTTCTTACCGGCTTTCTCCAGCTTGCCGATTTGTTTGGCATAGACTTTCCGAAAATAGCGCATCGACAGGTCATACTTTTGTTTGCTGAAACTTTTCATGCCAAGTTTCAACGCGGCTTTCCCGGTAGCGCTGTGGTCGAAGTCGTCGGCCGGGGCGAGGGCGGCTTTGGGCACCGGCGGCTTTGGCGCAATCAGTGCTGCCGGTGGTGAGGCGGCCGCCGCTTCCTGGGCTGCCATGCGGGCCTGTTCTCTTTTCACCAGGGCGTCTCGCTGCCCGCTAAGCGCCGCCAACCGCGCTTGGACGATAAACCGGACCTCAAGTTGAGGCACCAGGGATTTGGCCTTGTTGTCCGCCTGGTTATAGGCCCTCTGGGCCTGCGCGAGGTTGCTGTCCACTTCGGGCTGCTGGAAGCGCAGGCGGTCGCCGGTTTCAATATCCTGAAAAAAGGCCACCAGCAGTTGGGCGTCGGCTTGAGATTTCGGCGGTAGGTAGTTTATCTCCGGCGGCAGTTTGACCAGGCTCATCCGCATGCCGGTTTCCCAGGTACCGGGCGTAAGGGCTTGTTCTATCTGGCTGTAGACTGTCAGGGCACGGGCTTGCTTATTTTTAAGTTCCAGACCGGCCTGCCGGGACCGGTTATCTTCGATTTTCCCGGTGGTGAGAAAGGTCAGGTCCGCCGTCGGGGCCAGATCCCGGGCTTTCTGATCTGCCAGGCGATACGCGGAAAGCGCCATATTGAGATTATCCGCGGTGATCGGCTGTTGGGCCGTCAGGCGGTCACCGTCCTCCATAAATTGAAAGAAAGCCAGCAGCCGGATAATTGTGGTCTTGCGGGCCGGGTCCAGCTGCGTGGATAAGAGGGCTTCATTTTCGGTTAGCACAGTGCGGGCGGTCGGCCACTTTTCAGGTGTCAGGGACTGCATGATTTGAGTATAAAGTGCCTGCATCTTGGCGGATTGCTGGCCGGCGGCCAACTCGTCCTTAAGGGCCACGACGGTCCGTATTTTCTGCCTGGCTATCAGCCCCACATCCAGGGCCACCGGCAGTGTCTGCCCTTTGGCTACAGCCTGGCGGTAGCTTTCCAGAGCGGTGTCGAGATTGGGCCCGGTCGGAGGTTTAATTGCCGCCAGGCGGTCCCCGTTGTCGATATTCCGAAAGAATCCAGCCAGGGTCAGGCAATCGGCACGGCGCTGGTCGTCGAGATGTTGGGCAAGCAGGTCCTGTTTTTCATAAACCAGTTTGCGGGCCTCCCGCCACTGTCCTGTGTCCAATGCAGCGGATATCCGCGTGTAGGTCTGATCGGCCAGGTCCTGGTTTTGCTTTTGCACCAAGGCATTCTTGCGCTCCTTCACCACCCCGGCTTTGAGCGATACCAAAAAATCCAGGTCGGCAACATCGGTCAGGGTGGCTGCCTGGGAACCCGCCTGCTGGTAAGCGGCCGCGGCCTTATCAAGCGTCGCGATCGTTTCAGGCTGCGCTGCCAGCAAGCGGTCGCCGGTATCGATGTGTTTGAAGAATTCCAGGAGTTGGTCGGTCGAGGCTTTTTGTCTGGGTTCCAGATGTCCCCGCAGCAGGTCCCGGCTCTGCATCAATTGTTGGCGAGCTTCCGGCCACCGACCGGGTGCCAGGGCAAACACGATCTGGTTGTATGTCTTGCGGGCCAGCGCCTGCTGTTGACCTTGGGCTAACAACTCTTTGCTTTCTACCACGGTGCGAATTTTTTGCCGGGCGATTAGACCGGTGTCGAGATTGGCCGGCAGGGTCTGCCCCTTGGCCACCGCGCGGCGGTAGGCCTCCAAGGCGGCATCGAGATTCTGCATGGCCAGCGGCTGGATCCCGGCCAGGCGGTCGCCTTCATCGATTTCCCTGAAGAAACCGATCAGCGTGGTGCAGTCAGCTTTACCACGGGCATCGAGATAGGTGGTGAGCAGATCCTGCTTGGCATACAGCAGACTGCGGGCCTCCCGCCACTGTCCCGTGTCCAGGTCAGTGGCAATCCGCGCATAGATCGTTTTACTTTCCTGCTTGAGCAGCTGGGTCTGCAGATTACCTTTCAGTTTTTTCAAGTTGCCGGTTTTTTGGGCGGTGATGAATCCGACGTCAATGTTTTTTGGCAGGGTCGCGGCTTTCTCGGCCGCGCGTTGGTAAAAACCGGCCGCCGCGTCAAAGTTTTCCACGGCTGCCGGCTGCTGGTCGACCAGGCGATCGCCTTCATCCAGGGAGGCGAAAAAGTCGACCAGCGTGACCATGGCTGCTTTGCTTTCCGGTGGCAGGTGGGTGGTAAAAAGCGCGCGGTTTGCATCGAGTTGCTGTTGCGCTGTCTGCCACTCGGATGGATTCAGGAATACCAGCAGTTTGTCCCAGGCCTGAGCAGCCTGCCGGGCCTGGAGTTCAGCAGCCAGCGTCGCCTGGCGGTTGGCGGTTGCTTTGATTCGCTGGCGGGCGATGAACCCGGCATCCAAATGGGTCGGCAGGGCATGGCTGGTTTTTTCAGCAGCCTGATAGCTCTGCAGGGCGGCTTCCAGGTGCTGTGGCGATGGGGGCTGTATACCCGCACTGAGATCACCCTTGTCCACCGCCTGGAAAAATTCATGCAAGGCAATGACATGCGTTTTATTATCCGGATCCAGATGCTGGCGTAAATAGCCCTGCTGCTGGTAAAGAAGCCTGCGGGCCCGTTCCCATTGGCCCGGTTTGAGATCGGCCGCAATCTGGTCCAGGGTTTCCCGGGCTTTCTGTTTTTGCTGGCGGGCGGTCAGCTGCGCAGTCAAAGCGTTCGTTTCGTTCAGCCGGCGCCCGGCGACTTCAGCCAGGTTATAATCAGCCGGCAAGCGACCGGCTGTTGCGGCAGCCTCCTGGAAAGCCTTGCGGGCGGTGGCCAGGTTGGCCGCGGTTTCCGGGCGCAGGACCGTCAGACGATCGCCTTCATCCAGCGCCTGGAAGAATGTTCCAGTCAGGATGATGAGCGCTTTGCGCTCCGGGCTCAAGAAGTCCGCCAGCAGGACTTGATGATCGGCCAGCAATTGGCGGGCGGTCGCTTGGTCCGAGCGGCCCAAGGCTGTCGTAATCTGTTGGTACACCTCACCAGCCTGCTGCCGCTTTTTGATTTCCCGGGCCGAAGCGGCATCATACAGGGTCAAGGAGGCTTGGGATGCGATCCGGCCTTTGCGATGGGTGTACACCGCTTTAACAAAAAATTCATCGGCCTGGTCTGGTGAGCGGGGCACTTCGGCCGAAGTGCCGGTAACGGTTTTATACAGCTTGTCGTTGACAAAAACCTGGTATGCGGACGGCGCCACGACATTTGGCGGCGCTTGCCAGCTGACCAGGTTGTTCTTGCCCACCCGGCGCACCTGGGGTTTGTCCGGCGACGACAGGGCAAAGCTGATTTCCACTTTATACACCCGATTGTCCAGGATATGGACGACTGCGGCGTACGCGTCAATATTGGCGGCCTGGAGGGGGTACTCCTGTTTGTTTTCAACCGGCAGGCGATCAACGCCAACCGGAAAATCCTTAAACGTATCGCTTTCAGGCAACCAGAGGCGTAAACTGTCACCGTTGATGGTTTTAATCACGCCGTAATACGCTTCAAATTTGGCGCCGGCGGCCATGGCCCGCTGCCGGATTTCCGGATCGAAGACCTGTTTGAGAATGATGACATTGCGGATCCGGCGTTTTTCTGCGCCTGTGCTGTTTTGAAATTTTTCAAACAGAATTCGGTAGGGATATGCTTTGTAACTGCTTTTTTCCACATTGAAGGCTTCTTGGGTTACAAACTCGATGGCGGCCGCCGGACAGACCAGCCCGAACGCGACAACCAGCAGGAGTGCCAAAAGCGGGCAGCAAATGCCGCCCAGTGGAGAAAAGGTTCGGAAACGGACCCGGCTATTTTTTCTGCCGGGGGACCTGGGCCTGTATCTGAAGCGATGCCTGCTTTTCGTGGTGAAGTTAAGCATTGTCACTCTCTTTCCGACTTTTCGATTTGGTCATCAAAAAATGTTTCCGGCCAGCGGCATTCGTAGATGTCAATCTGCCGCGTTTCAACCTCGACTTCTTGGCCGCCTTGACTGTTTTCCAAGGTGACCTGCAGGACGGCCCGATGTTTGAAACCTGAATCCTGTTTGATTTGGGACCCGATCCAGTGATCGATAAAGAAAATAGTACGCAATGCGCGGCGGTAGCTCTGGCGCAGGGTCTTCCAAAAATACAGTCGTCTTTCCGCATCCAAGTTGGTCAACGGTTCATCGAGAAACCAGACCGGCTTTTTATCATCCAGCACAATGTCCATGAGCACTTGCTGCTGTTGTCCCCCGGAAAGCAGATCCGGGTATTGGTGGGCTGAAAATTGTTTGGCCTTTTCCGGGTCCGACCCATTTAGAATCTGGTAGTTGTCACGGGTGGAAACCGGTAGAAAGAACGCTTTTTGCGGATAGATGCAGAAATATTTTTCCCGGATATCGGCGGCCTTGAGCGGGTCGAGACCGTCACCGTTATAGGCCAGATAGTTGAACCGGACCGTCCCGCGGCCGGGGAGCGACGATTTGCTGATCCGCCCGGCAGTGAGGGCCAGAATATTAAGAAAGGTTGTTTTACCCGATCCGTTGTCACCTTCCAGGTAATAGATGCCGTCCTCGAAAACCATCCGGTTCTCCCCGGATACGTCGAACTTAATGGAAAACGTGTCTTCCCATTCCATTAACAAGGGAAATATGACTTCGAAGCGCCCGGCGTCCATGTTAGCGGCCTTTGTGCAGAACAGACAGATTCAACTGTTCCCCGGTGAACTGGCTGAAGCACCAGCGGTTTATGGGAAAGAAGACGATCGCGGTGAAGATAAAGGCGACTGTCATCGGCAGCAGCATTACCCCGGCCGCCGTCGTTGTAAGCGCACCGTTGAAATGGTGCAGCAGATAAAACCCGGCCAGGCCGGCTTTGACGAGCAGGATCAATCCCAGGGGCAGGAACCAGAATACCAACAGTAATTCCCTGATCCGGTTTTTAAACATCAACAGGAAGGCCAATTCGGTTTTCAGATGAATAAAAGCAAAGAGCGATATCATGAATGGGAAGACAATCCCCATGGATAGATCCGTCATATAGAAATTAACATGGTTGTCGAGGATGTCCGCATTTATCTTCCTGACCCGCTCTTTAAGGCTGAGGGTCTTTTCATATGAGAACAGGTAGTTGCCTTTGAAATGCAGCCGATCGAGTTTTTCCAGGAAAGCATGCTTGAGATCGATATCCTCATACAGCATCCAGTGCCAGCGGGCAGATAACAACCGCGGAGTATAAACGGGGATATAACGCGGATAGAGATCGATATCACCGTAGAGCAATGTGTCCGTGTAAGCCTCGGGTATCTGCAGGTAGGATGCTTCAACTGCGAGGGTTGCGCCCGCCGCGGCCTGGACGGTTCCGGCGTAGTCGACGATATCCATGGTCACATCCTTGGCCATATTCGCAAAAATGTGGAAAAGGTTCAGCGGAACAATCAGGGCGACCCGGCTGAAAAACGGATTCACGACCCGGTCTTTCACAGGGTCGTCGCGCGCAATATTGTTCGCAATTCGCCAGGTCAGGTCATTGAAAACGGCCAGTCGCTTGCCACTCAGGTTGCCGCGGATCAGGTCGGCGGCATCGGCCAGATCGCCTTTCAGGGCGGTGTGCCGGTCAAGCACGATATCCAGATCCAGATCCGTGCCGTTGTGATCGATATAGCGATTGCGAACCTTCACTGTATAGTCGGCCGGATCAGCGGCCATCTTAAAGTCGCCGGCGGCTGTTTCCAGGTCAAACAGTTCGTAAAGGAGCGCAAGGCCCTGAAGGTTAACGCGTTTCGGGGCCGCTGAAAGGTCGTCCCGATACTGAATGAAAAGGTTGTTCTGGTATATAAAGGCCATGTTCAGCGGTACGGCGTCCAGGCTTACCAACTCGGGAGCCTGGCGTTGGCGGAACCTTAGATAATCATTCTTCGTCCGAAACCTTAGAAAGAACACGTTAAAGGCCTTTTCTTCCAGGGCCTGCAGTTTGCGTATTTCCGCATCCTGGAATTTTTTAATATAGCTATGGGTATTGAACCCCATGATGAAAAGAAACGCGGCCACCAGGCAGAGAAACCGCTGGCGGGTGGATTTCCTGAACAGCATCTTCAGGCACACCACCAGCAGCTTCCAAAAGTTCGGTTTGAACAGCATCGTCAAATACAAATCAAGAAAATCCTTCTACCGAACATCTGCGTATGACCATATTTCCACACTGGCCTGATGATCGACGCCGATGTCGTGGGCGTATTTTTTAAGAGCCGGCGCAAACTTCTTGCCGTATCGGGTGACCAGGATGATCTTGCCGGTTAAATCGGAACCGTGCAGTGCTTTGAGGTTGTCCAAGACCCGCTGGTAATATGCAAGGGTGCCGTCTTCAAGGGAGAGGCCCATTTTTTCCGTATCCAGTTTGGCGGTATCGCGGTAGGTTTTGAAGTAGTACTTTTTGTAGCCGGTTGATTCGTAGTAGTAAAAGTAGGCCGTGAAATCGGGATTGCCCAGCGCTTGTTTGACTTTGCCGTAATGCCGTCGCAGATCCGAATCAAAGCTGTTGAAGTCGAAAAACAGCAGTTGCTTTTTTGATGCCCGGGCTTTGGGCGGGGCCACGGCAGTGGCGGCAACCGGGGCTGTGCTGACCACAACCAAGGTCGGGTAGTATTCGCTGCGGTCCAGCTTGACTGTGACGGCGCCCTCCATAACCCGATAGTGAATATCCCGTTCGGCAGCATTGTAGGTCAACTCCAGCTGGAACTGTTCGGCGGATTGGTTTTTGACGGTTAGCTGCAGGTCGTAGTTGCGCAAAAAGGATGGGGGGTCGGGTACCTTCTCCCAGTATCCGAGCTTGCCGAGCGAAATGGAGTCCCGGCGCGCGTTTTCCATCAGGGCAATAAAATTGTGCCCCGAGGTCGTACCGGTGACACCGATGCGCACCACTTTGTGAGCGGTATTGCTCAGGTGGATTTCGCGTCCTTTGAAAAGGCTGGCGGCATTTGTGCTGCCAGCCACCAGGCAAACAATGGCTAGGCAGAGACATACAGTTTTTGGTAATGTCCGCATGGGGTCCCCCTTGCTGCTATTGACCCTCTTCGGTGACATAGAGGTCTTCTACCCTTAAATACATGAACTTTCGCTGGATCGCCTGGTTGAAGGAGTTCAGGTGAAAACCTCTTTCTGAAAGATAACCTGTCAAGGGGCCGCGACTCTCACCCAAAGCACTGTTCCACTGGATGTCTTGGCCGGGCTCCTTATTGGTCAGGGCTTCGTAGAAAACGGCATCCGCGCTTTTGTACATCTTGCGCTCGATCAACGGTTTGATGTGGTCATAGAGCCGACGGCAGGTTTCAATGTCGTCGACGCTTACCAGGGAGTTGATGATGACCAGTTTCTTTAGATCGGACAGGGATACGTCATCCTGGGTGCGGGCAGCCCGGAGATAGGATTCGATCGGTTTGGCCGGGATGGCGATCCGCTCCTGCCAGATGGCCGGGTCCTGGAAATATTCGATGTATTTTGACACGTGATTGAGCACCTGTATTTTACGATCGCTCCATTTGCGCATTTCGGTGAGCAATTGATCATCAGAGAAGAAAAGGACGACGTCCCGTGAGATTTCGGTGTTGGGGTGCGCGCTGAAAACGTGGTCAATATAATCTTTAACGCCGCTGAGTAATTTTCGCTGCTGGGCAATGAAATACTTTTTGCGGGCCTCCGGTGATTGCAGAACTTTGCGTTCAAACTGGAAGGTGCGCACGTTGATGGTCTGGCCGTCTGGACTCCCGGCTTGATAGCGGTCCATCAGCGCCACGAGATCGTTGTAAGTACCGGTGGGGGTGTCCAGGAGATTGGGGCTGGCCTTACGCACGCCGGTCCCGGTCGGGTAAATAAAATAAATGCTTAAATTGAGGGCCTTGGCCCGGGTGATAGTCGCGGCCAGAAGGTCACCATCCAGGTCGTTGGGCCCGGCATCCGTGATGATAAAGAGCATCTTCTGGTGCAGGGGCAGGATGGTTTTTTCAGCCTGCAATCTTTCAATCTCAGCGATCACCTTGAGCATGGCCCGCATGAGGGGTTCAGCGTAGTTGCGGTCTCGGGCCTCCCGCGGGAACTTGATAGCCGCGGGGCGTTTGACCCGAATAAAATTAGGTTCGGCCCGCGGGTCCTCATCGCTCGCCTCGGAATCCCAATAGGCAAACGTGCGGTTGACCCGGAGTCCGATGCCTTCATGCTGCATGTCGCGCACGGCCGTATTGAATGAACGGACATAATCGGCAAACGGGCGCATGCTCTGGGAAACATCCAGCAGGAAAAAGGTGTTCAGGTTTTTCTTCATGGAGCGGGCCAACAGCCGCATGAGGCGCGGCGTGAAAGCGCCCGGGATGAACACCCGTGTCCGCCCCTGAGCCTTTTTGAAATACTCCGGGCTGCCGAGCTGCGGGAAACCGAAGTGCGAGTAGAAACGGTGCAGGCTCTCCTGGTCGAGTTTTTCGACGATATCCCGGAACAGGCGTTCGCGTTGGTAGGCGTGGTCAACATAAAACCGGTTGATTTCATTTGTCTCCGCCGCAACGGCGTCCGTACGGGCATCGTCGTAAAATGAAACCCGCTGCTGGGGGTTGTAGTACAGCCGGGAGCGCCAGAGGGTAATGTACTTTTTCTGGACCCAGCCGATGATGCCGTAGTCTTCCACATTGCCCCGGTAATCCAGTTCATTGAAATCGTGGCCGAGCAGGTAGTAATCCCCCCGGTAGTCGAGGATCTTGTAAAAATCATAGTCAATCAGGCTTTCCATGGGAGTGGCCATATCCTGCCGGTCTTTTTCCCAGCTGTTCCAGATGGTGGGAAAGGCACTGGCCTCGCCCGGCAGGCTGAGAAATCCATACACGGGGATGTAGGCTTTTTCCTTATCCAGCAGGGCATTGTACCAGATGAAGCCTTTCTCGAAGTCATTTACCCCCAGGCGGAATTTCTTCCGCCCCCGTTGTCGGACCAACTGTACTTCGTGCTTGTCCCAGTCGATTTCGGTCACGAAAAATACTTCCTGGAACCCGATTTTTTCCTGTGGCGATAGGCTTTGCAGGCGCCCGACCGGGAAAGCCGCCTTGGCATGGCACACAAAAAACGAACCTTTGTTGGGATTGCTGCTGAAGGCATAACCCTTATTGCCCGTTTTGGCAGACTGCGCCAGGTTTTGGTCGAGTTCATGGTAGAGCCGCCGCAGTGTTTGTTTGAATCCATCCAGTTCGAACTGTCCCACCCGATCTTTGTCTATGGAACTGGGACACTTGATATTGACCCGCCGGTCGGCGTTGAAATCGGGTGCTGCGGCATTCAAGGGCGACTGCCCGGCCAAAAGGGTGCTAATAAACAGCCCGAGCAGCAGTTTTCTTAAAAAGGTCATTTTACCTTCCTCCAGATTTTCAGTTTGCGGATGTAACGTGAGACGCGTGCATATGGGATGATCAGTTGGCCGGCTGTTTTCGCCGACGAGGTTTAGGGGAGAATAGGCCGGCCCATCTGTATGGCTGTGCCCTGCGGTCATCCCTCCGCAGGTAAATAGCAGAAGCCATCCAATTCGCACATGGACGCTTCTTTCTGGCGTGATCTGTAAAACTATAGTTAAATTAAGTTGTTAAGTCAATAGTAAGTCTTTGCCGGACGGGGTGTAAAATTGATAAAAAACGAACGGGCAAACTGCCCGAAAGAGGGGGGGCATCCATGGGGTGGTAACGGGTTGCAACCCGGCTTGGTGAAAGGCTTTTGCATCAGTCTGCCGCTGGTGTTCCGTACAACAGAGCAGCTGGTCTGGGGCCTATCATTTTAGGAGGCCTTTAGTTTTCCCGGCCAGGCAATTACCCCGCAGCAGTCCTGTTAAGGGACCGCGCCCTCACGGTAGAAACGTCGTTCACCCGCACGGCCGATACAAACACGTGACTCCGGGTGGCCGGCCAGCGAGGTCCGACTGCTGGGAAAGATCACCATCAAGGAATCTTTTACGCTGATGAAGGTCTTTACAGATTGCTCTTCCAGAGAGATGTAACAACACAGCAAGGCCCGGTTATTTCGGGACTGGGCGGTTAGCACGCTGTTTGAGCAGCAACCCTTCAATGACCACCCCGACGACTGTGATCAGGGCCGCCAGGATAAACGAGATCCGGTAAGCAGTGGTTTCCGCGGTCCCCGAAACGACCAACCAGTCGATGACCGGACCGGCGATAAAGGTGCCGGCCAGGCCCCAGCTTAGAAAAAACGTTGCATTGAAATAGCCGAAAAGGCGCGCGCGGTGCGCCGGCGGAATCAGGATTGATGCGCAGGCATACGCGGATGAAAAGATCAATACTTCTGAGATTCCCCTAATGAAATTACAGAGGTACATCACAGAAAGACTGGATGTCAGGGCCATGATGACAAGGGCCGCAATTGTCAAAACAGAGCCGATCATCAAGGCCAGGTCGTCCCCGGTGCGCCTGGAAATCCAGCCGGCGAGTAGCCCGGTGATCATGATGGCGGCCGACTGCATATTGACGATGTAGCTCAAGGTGGCACTCGAGACGGCAAACCCACCCTCCAACACCAGGTACTGGGGAAATATGACGGCAATCGAATTCCGACCAAAATTGATAAACGTCATGGCGGCCAAAAAAATGACGAAGATGCGTGTAGATCCGGCCTCCGCTTTATCAGCGGCCACGGGCGCATCGCTGTCCTTCTGTTTGAAACCGCCCTCCGGCAGGAGCAAGAGGGGGAAAACTGAAAGCAGCATAACGCCGGCGGCGACAAAGAAAAGGGAGCCACGGTGAAAACCCCACCCGGCATAGGCCAGACCGTATCCATCGTATAGCAACCCCCCGATCCAGACCCCTATAATCCGCCCCAGACCGCCGACTGAAGAGAGCCGGCCCTGGACGGCATTGCGACTGTGGGCCGGATAGATGTCGGAAATCAGGGCACTCCACCCCACGTTTGACATGGACCAGAAAATTTCCACGATCGAGAGGCCGATGATGATGATATATCCCGCCAGGTGGTTTGATGCGGTCAGGATGTGCGCATACCAGACGAGCAAGGTGCCGGCAGCGGCCAGGAGCTCGCCGGCAACGATCAAGGTGCGACGCAGTTGCCACCTGTCGGAAAGCGGCCCCCAGGTGAAGGTCTGGAAGAGGACGTTCATAACCATCGGGCCGGTGGCGAACAAGGTGGTCTCGGTGACGCTCAGACCGAGATAATGGCGCAGGTAGATGGTCAGAAAGCTGTAGAAAAGCCCGCGCCGGAACATAGCCAGCATCTGAAAAGAGGATAAGCCTATGAAGTTGCGGATATTTTCGGAAGGGATCCAGGCCAACGGCGGTCCTTTCAGGTTCGATTGAGCCGATCAATGCAATAATTCTAAACAGTTTTACCAGTATTTCAAGCCAGCGGCGCCGGCCGGCGCGGAGCCTTGTTTTGCTTGATTTAATTCCCGCCGTTTTATATGGTGCTGAACTTGATAGCCGAGAGGTTTTAGAAGCCATCTCAAATTGTCTTTTTGCTCTATCTCGGCGTTGGGTGCCCTTATCAACTCTTCAAAATACGATAGTATGCCTGCGGGTTGATATACACGACCGCCCTGCTTGTCGGGCGAAGCTCACAGAGCGAAGACTGGACCCCGTGCCAAAATCCTATTCTGAGATAACGTCTTCGCTGCTCCCGGCTACCACTGAAAATGAATCTGCCCAGGAGGATGCATGCGGCGTTCAGTTCTGATTTCGATCTTTCTGGCCGTGCTGGTTGCTGCCGGTTGCCAGGAAAAAAAGGACAATGTTTTTTTTATCATGTTTGAAAACACGCCCAATCTTTTTGAAAATGGGGTGTATGCCGATGGCGTCGTTATTGGTGAGATCGTCGAAAAGGCTACTGCGGGCCACGGCGTGACCCGGCTGGCAATTGTCGTCAATGGTGACGGTAAAGATTTGCTGCAAGACAGCTCGGCTTTCTATGTGTCCACGGGCCGCTTGACGCATACTACGCTCGCCGGTTTCGGGAATCCGGTTGAGCCCGGTGCGAAGTTGATTGGTTTCAACTCCCGAATGGGTGTCGGCTGGTTCAGAACCAAAAACCTGATGACCCAGACGTCACGGGCTGCAGCCCAGCGGGCCCAGGAGCTCTTCGACGCTTTTGAGGTCGGTTCAAAGTAATAACAATTTGGTCAATAGACCGGAAGTGATTTTAAAAGCTTCAATCTGGCTTAAGGTCAAGGCGCCCGCAAATTCTTGACCAGAGGAATACTTTTGTATTGCGAGGATCTAAAATTCGCGCCCAACGCATAGATTAGGCCAGGGGGGAACTTTTTCAAAGCTTTTCTAAGCGGTGCCTTTCAGGCCGATCTCCTCCGCCACCTCGCGCATACCCATAATCGTATCCGTAATTAAATCGGAAATCTCGACGCCCAGCATTTCTGCCCCCCGGGCAATGATCGAGCGGTCCACACCGGCCGCGAAGCGTTTGTCTTTCCACTTTTTCTTGACTGATTTGGCTTTCATGTCCAGGACACTCTTTGTGGGGCGGACCAGGGCACTGGTGGCCACCAGGCCGGTCAGTTCATCAATGGCATATAGCGTTTTTTCAAGTTCGCTTTCCGGTTTGACATCCCCACAGATCCCCCACCCGTGGCTGATGACCGCCCGGATATATTCCGCCGGCCAGTTGTTCTCTTCCAGGATCTCCTGAGTTTTCAAACAATGCTGATCGGGATACTGCTCGTAGTCCAGGTCGTGTATGAGGCCGATAACGCCCCATTTTTCCTCATCGGCACCTTTTTTCCGGGCCATGTAGCGCATGACACCCTCGACAGCCAGGGCATGCTTGATAAGACTTTCCGATTTGTTGTAGCGGGTCAGCAGGTCAAAAGCCTCTTCTCTGGTGGGCACACGTTCCATCATTTACCTCCTGATAGCATAGTATAGATGTACGGTAGACGGACAAACTAACTCAAAAACCGAGTTGGTTACAAGGATTAGTTCAGCGGCCAGGATTGGCATTGGGAAAGGGGCCGGTATTACGGCATGACACTTTGTTGAAAATGGACCGCAATGCCGGTCTCAGTCAGGCGTACGATCATGCCGTCACGCTTGACATGTCCACCGGTGTCAATTGCCGGGCAGGAAATCGTAATTTCCTCGCCGACAGTAAATTGTTCAGGGGTATCGACATAGACCCCAGTTTCACTTAAGTTGTTGATAAATCCGCGATAAAATCTACCACCCACCGCAAAATCCACTTCCACCAACCTGTTCAGGCGCGGTGCGCGCCGTTTTTCATTTACCGGTGGCTTCCCCGGGGTGATGGTGGGTGGCGCGTCGGGTGAAGCCGGTTTTGTAGGGGGCGGTGATGATGGTTCCTTAGACGCCGGGGAACCGGTCGACCGGAAGGCCCGGACAGCCACGAGCAAGGCGATGATCGCCAGTACCAGAGGGGAGAGAGAAAGAAAAAGCCTGAAGCCACCGGTCGCGGGTGACCCGGCGGCGGGTATGGCGGGATCTTCGGCGGCAACCGTCACAGAGCCCTTTTCAGAGACTGGCCGGACCTGTTTGGTATCGGCCGTTTTCTGTTTGTCTACCGGGCGTGCGTCGCTTGTTACGCCTCCCGGTGCTGCCGTTTTGGCGGGTATGACCGGTGGTGACGGCTGGCTAGGCGCGACCTTGGCCGGCGGTGGTTTTACAGATTGGGTTGGCCGTGTGTCGGCCGGGAGGGGTTGCGGGCTCTTTACCTCGGGCAGGGCAGCGGCTGTTTCTGAAGAAACAATTTCCACGTAGCGTTTGTAAACCCAGCCGTTGAATTGCATGTAATTTTTGTTGGCGGAAACCCGATACCAGCCGTCCTTTTCTCCGAAAACTTTGACCGGCAGTCCTTTTTGAAGCCCGGCAACGATATCTCCCTGCAGGCCGGGCGTTTTACGCAGGTTGACATTGGCCGTAACGGTACCGAGGCGGTACTCCTCGGCCAGGGCCGGGGCAGAATGCATCGTATCCTGAAGCAGTATTCCCGCAAATGCCAGGGTGATAATGAGCATGGTAGCTGATTTGAATGTCATTGAGGCACTCCGCATAATTCGTGGTGTATCATTTGTCGTCGCGGCGGCGATCGATTTAATGGTCCTCAGGTTCTTCGGGCTGACCGAGATGATGCCGTTGTTCGCGTGCCAGCATATCCGCAGGTATGGTTGCGATCAACTGCAAGCTGACGCTGTTTGTCTGTTTGCGGACCACGAGACCATTGATATCCAGGGTGCTTTCATCGGAGAACACCAAAGTTCCTCGGACCCAGTCCTGCAGGCGGAAAGACCCTTTGTTCTCGAAGCGCAGACCCCTTTCCGAGATATCCAGGACCTCGAGTTCCTCCTTTTCAAGTACCAACCGGGGGCGCCGATTAAGCCGGTGGCGGATGCGCGGAAATGCCCGGCGTTCCGCAAACGTATTTTCCCGGATGCGGTTCTTGGCATGTCCATTTTCGGCGGGAACATTTTTAATGATGATCGATACAAATAGAAAAATCACGGTGATCCCGGCAATAAACCAGGCAAAAAAATTTGGCAGGCCAAGGAAAAACGACTTGTTCAGCCAGATGATAACGGCCCCGCAAATCACGCAGGCGCTGGTTATGTACAGAACCTTGGTACGCATCAAGATAACCCGAAATTCAGAAGGCACGACCTGATATACGGCCGTACAGAGGCAAGCCCGCTGAAATAGTTTTTCCCGCAAAGACCGGATAGCGATGCGACAAGCCTACCATAAATAAACGCAAAAGGCAAAAAAATCAAATATACCGAAGGGTTCTGAGTGGGTTCCGGATTTATCGGGTGAATGGTGCGGAAAAATCGGCAAGCAACCGACCCGTGAAAGGCCAACGGCCTTCCACGGGCATTGGATTATTTCTCAACGATCTGGGAGTCGATCTTATTGGCCAGTTCTAGTGAGGAATTCAGGGCATCATTGATGTTGAACATCTGGATTTTGAAGGTTTTCAGTGAAGCCGGCGTAGCCGTAATGGAAGTGCCGCTGTTAAAAAGCGTTTGCAGCGATTTTGCTCGGTTTGACAGTTCATCCAGCCTGCCTGCAAAGGCACCGATTTCGTCGGCCCACTTTTCCCGATCCTCGGTGTTCACGGCGACCGGGGTGTTGCCCATGCCTTCCATGAGCGCTTCAATACCATAATCTTTGGGGTCGAGGTTGATTTCGTACATGTCGTCCTCCTTTTCCGAAACCGCTGTTAAACCTAAAAATGCTGCGGAATCAGGACGCTATGGGGTGTGGGGAGTGGGGGAGGGCGTCCTGATTCCGCTACCGCGCTGCGGTAAACTACGGAATTTCACTGTAAGGATCAAATATGATTACAATTTTTGTGCCACAAATGTGAAATTTGTGTATTTCTTAGGATTCAAGTTGGTTAGAATTTCCCCGCAAATATGAATGTTCCTTCATTTTCAACTGTTTATGCACAGGATGTACATTAGGGTGGCAATATTAGTTCATGGCCCAAAGTTATTGACTAAAATCTGTTAAACGAATAAATATACGCATATTTTAGGATGGTTATAATCAGTGCCGTCATCTTACGCTCATGCTCATACCTGCTGCATGCCCCGGCGATCGGTACTGCTGCTGCCGCCGGGAGCCCTGATAGATTTCAGCACAGAGGCGAAAATCCGTGAAACTGGCATTGATCGCGAATCCTCGCTCCCGGGGGACGGTATCCAGGGCGGTTATCGCCCAAGTCCAGGAAAGGCTGGAGGCCGCCCGGTTCACCGTTGACTTGCTGGTAACACGCCATCATGAACACGGTCTGCATCTTTTGGACGGGCAACCCCGCGGTTATGATGCCGTCGTGGCCATGGGCGGGGACGGCACCAATTATCACGTGCTCAATGCCGTGTTGAACAATTACGGCGGTCCCCGGCTGCCGGCGCTCGGGATTATCCCGGTAGGGCGGGGCAACTCTTTTGCCCGTGAGCTGAACCTATTTTCCATTGATGACGGAATTGATGCCCTGATCGGTGGTCGGACCCGACCGGTGGACGTGTGCACATTTACCCAGGACAAACGGGACTTCTATTTTGTCAACGTCATGGGTTTCGGGTTTGTTACCGACGTAGCCAGCACAGCGGCCCGATTCAGCCGCACCGGCGATTTCAGTTACCTTATCGGTGTGCTGCACCGTGTAATGGGCTTGAAAACGTACACCCTCATGGTGGAACTCGACAATGAGCGTTTCACCGGTCCCAATTGTTTTGTCGAGTTCTGCAACTCAAGGTACACCGGTGGCGACATGCTCATGGCACCGGACGCCCGGATTGATGATGGCCTCTTTGATGTGGTCGTGGCCGGCCCCGTGAGCAGGCTGAGCCTGATTGCTACCTTGCCGAAGCTTTTTAAAGGCCGCCACGGCGAAAACCAGGCGGTGCGCTTTTACCAGGGGCGTAGGGCCCGAGTACAGACGCAACCGCCCAAAGACCTGCTCCCGGACGGGGAAATTTTTGGTAAAACCCCGACCGAGATCGGCATATTACCGCAGTCGGTAAACTATTTTTATGGCGCCCACTCTTAATATATACGTCATTCCCCCCCTGCTGACCCTACTCATCAGCCTGTGGCTGGCATCGGCCACCTTTTTCAAGTCCGGTGGACTCAGCAAACACAATATTCTCTTTTCGGCAATGTTTTTACTACACGCCCTGCCGGGGTTTGCCTTTACCGCCCATCACCTCATAGAAAGCCAGGCCACAATTCTTTCGATAGAAAGAACCATTCATTTTTTTTATGTCTACCTACCGATCGTGTACCTGATGTTTTTTCACTCCCTATTGGAGATCCAGCGACCCTGGATGATTGTGACCGGTTTTGGCTGTAGCGCGACCTTCTCTTTCCTCACCTTTACGGATGCCTATTTCTATGGGCTGTATGAATATGACTGGGGTTACATCGCCCAAGGCGGAATCGCTTTCATGCTGTTTGGCTCCTATGCTTTTGTTATTATCATGTACACCTTCTGGATTTTCCTGCGGAGCCTGCGCACGGAGGTCAACCCCGTCACCCGGCGGCGCAACATATATTTCCTATGGGCTGTGGGATTGTCGGCCTTTCTGACGCTTTGCAATATTCCGGCGATAAAAGGATATGATCTTTATCCGGCCGGTAACTTTTCTTTCATTCCGCTCGCCGTGCTTGGATATGCGGCTTTGAAATACCGGCTGCTCAGTTTTCAGGATTTCACCAATCAGATTGCTTACTGGGTGGCAACTTTGGTGCTTATCCTGGTACCCAACCTGCTGGTTTTTTTAGGCCTGCGACACTACCTCCAGGATTTGGCCGGGCCGCAATTGTTTATACTGATATCGCTGTGGTTTGCCGCCAATTTTTTCTATCTGGTGACCTTGCAGCCAAAAATCAACCGTGTTTTCCATAAGACCCGCATCAACCTGGAAAAAGCGGAAGCCCTCTTTCTGGAAAACATATTTTCGCTGCGCACGCTGGAGCGTTTTGAAAAGGAATTTGGCAAGTTCTTCAGTGATCATCTGCTGATGCCGTCTTGCCGCCTCTACCTTTCTACGCCTTCCACCGGACGGTATGAAAACAGCGCCGGTGAACAGTTAAGCGTAAGTACCAGTCTGCAGCACTGGATGGTAACTGAAAAATCAGTCGTGGATTTCAATTTCTTGGCATCGCATCCCAGGTATGAACCTGTCAGCGCGGACCTGGGTCGCCTTATGGCCGGCATGGAAGCGGTCTACCTGATACCGGTGGTCAGAGAAGACAGCCTCATTGCCCTGGTGTTCCTGCCTGAAAAAGCCAACCAACAGCCTTTAACGACGGATGAAGAGCGTTTTATCGACAATATAATCAGTGCGGTGGCTGTTTCTCTGTCCAATGCCGCCATGTTCCAGCACATTAAAGATTTAAAAGACGACCTCGAGAACCGGACCGCGGAATTGTCCAAAGAAATCCTCCAGCGTGAACAACTCGAAGAACAGTTGTCCAATGCCCGCAAAATGGAGGCGCTGGGTACCCTGGCAGGCGGGGTCGCCCATGATTTGAATAACATCCTGTCCGGGATTGTCAGCTACCCCGAATTGATTATAGATGATATCGACGCCCAAAGCCCCCTTTACCAGCCCCTTCAGGATATCAAGGCCTCCGGCGAGAAAGCCGCCGTGGTAGTCGAAGACCTTCTCACCCTCGCCCGGCGCGGTGTACCCACGACCGAAGTTCTCGATCTCAATCAAATCATTACCGCTTATCTGGCGAGCCCGGAGTATGCCAAGCTGCGGTCCCTGCATCCGCAGGTTACCCTGGAAACCAAACTGGAGGCTTCCCTGCCGGCCATGCTGGGCTCCGGCGTCCATCTTTCCAAGACGTTGATGAACCTGGTGGCCAACGCCTTCGAAGCCATTAAAGTCCAGGGGCGGGTGATCATCAGCACCACACCCCAAAAGGTTGCCAGTCCCGATGATTTGAGTGGCGCGGTACCACCGGGAGACTACCTGGTCCTGACGGTTGCCGACAACGGAATCGGCATTGCCAACAAAGACCTGCGCCGGATATATGAACCGTTCTATACCCGGAAAAAAATGGGCCGCAGCGGTTCCGGACTTGGGATGGCGGTGGTCTGGGGCACGGTTGAAGATCATAAGGGCATTATTCTGGCTGACAGCAAGCCCGGCGAGGGGACCACCTTTGATATCTATTTTCCCGTAATCGAAGAATTATTGCACCACGAGGCCGTAGCGACCCGGTCGGAGGAGTTCCAGGGGAACGGGGAAACGATTCTGGTCATCGACGATGTTGAAAACCAGCGTAAGATCGCGACGCTGATGCTGAAAAAGCTGGGGTATCGCCCGCGGGCTGTGGCCAGTGGCGAGGCGGCGGTTGAATTTCTAAAAAAGGACCCGGCCGATCTGCTTTTACTCGATATGATCATGGTTTCGGGGATGGACGGCCTGGAGACCTATCGCAAAATTGTGGAGATTTGTCCCGGCCAGAAAGTGGTCATCGCCAGTGGGTACTCGGAAACTGAGCGGGTTCGCCAGGTCCAGGCGCTCGGTGCCGGCGCCTACATCAAGAAACCCTATTTGCTGCAGGAACTCGGGCAGGCGCTCAAAGCGGAATTAGCCAAAGACCGTTAACCTGAAGGTCCTTGGCAAAGTTCTACCGGGCGCCGGCTTTGAGCACATCCGTTACCTTCAAGCCAATATTGCGCAGTACATTAACCGCCAGAAATTTTTCCAGGTAGTTGTAATTCATCCCCAGCTGTGAACGTCGGTAAATCGATCGCAAAGAGAAAAACTCGCGCTCGGCCTGGTTCAGGGCCGCCGTCAGGCTCTCAGGCGAAAAATGTTTTGGCTGGAAGACACACTTTTCCATGGTGTAGTCGTCCCAGTTTTTGCTGATAATTCGGCCTTCGGCTGCCAGCCGTTCAAACAGGGCGGTTCCCGGGAAGGGCGTGAGGATGGTAAACAGGGCCAGCTCCATTTTAGCGGCAAGACAAAACTCCAGGGTGCGGGAGATGGTGTCGGGCGTGTCATGATCGAAGCCAAAAATAAATGAGCCGACAACGCCGATCCCATGGTTATGCAGTTTGCGGACAACAGTAAGATAGTAATCCCGGCTCACCGTCTGCTTGGCGACCTGGCGGCTGTTTGCGGGGTTCAGGCTTTCAAAGCCGATGAGTAAAGCATTGCAGTTTGTGCGGGCGAAAATGCCTACCACCGCTTCATCTTCTACGACCGGCAGTCGGCACTGGCCATACCAATTTTTACCCGTTTGCGCGACGGCTTCCAGGATATGGGTATAGAACTCCCGGGTTTTTCGAGAGGTGCCGAAAAAATTGTCGTCCACGAAGAAGATGTTGGGTGAAGAAACCCGTTGAATTTCTCTGATCACCTCGCCTGCCCGGCGCTGCAGGTAGAATTTGCCGAAGATGCTTTGCATGGAACAAAACTCGCAGTTCATTTCACATCCCCGCGACGCCATCATGGACGTACACCAGCGGTTGGGGGCAGCGATATTTTCCAGCGGCGGCAGTCGTTCCGGGACATAGTTATGGTAAAACGGCTTCAGGCGGTTGCGCTCTACATCACGGATGATATGCGGCAGCGTGGTTTCTCCATTGCCAATGGCTACCGCGTCGGCGTGCTGTTTGGCTTCCGCGGGGCAGGCGCTGGCGTGGGGTCCCCCCAGGATGACCTTGATGCCTCTGCGTCGAAAACGATCGGCTATGCGGTAGGCGCGGTTGGCCGTGACCGTCAAGGTGGTGATCGCCACAATGTCTGTTGGGGCGGCGTAGTCGACCGATTCCCGGGCTTCGTACACGATCCGGACATCATGCTCCGGCGGGACGAGGCGTGACAGGTAAGCCAGGGTGATGCCGTGCAGCGGCATCAGGCGGTGGGCGAAGCGATTGAGACCAAAGTAGTGAAAAGGGTGGATGAGGGTGATTTTCATTGACAACGATCTTTAACAGGTTCTGGTCAAATTTTCAAATAAATGAAAATAATTGAAGGCTGGTTGTGGTAGGCAAAATCCTTGCCTGTCCGGGTGCTGAAATAGTATACACCCCAAACAGACGGCCGGACGCAAACATTATCAAAAAGGGGCAAGTGGATGGGCGTGTTTTTAATTATGATGCCGACCCTGAAGACCGCTTCCTGGGAGAAAAGGATTCGAACTGCCCGGCCCGGCATTGATCTGCGGGTCTGGCCTGAAGTCGGGGATCCGCAAGCGGTCGAGTTCGTCCTTACGTGGCGACATCCCCATGGTGAATTCAAGCGCTTTCCAAATTTGAAATGCATTGCGTCCATGGGCGCCGGCGTAGACAATATCCTCACCGATCCCGATTTGCCCGCCGGGGTGCCCATCACCCGGATCGTCGATCCTTCCATGGCCCAGTCGATGGGCGAGTATGTAGTCATGGCCGTTTTGAACTATTGCCGCAATGCCCGGTTTTTCAGGGATCGGGAGGCAGAAAGGGTGTGGAAACCGGTTATCCCAAAACTGGCGGCGAACGAAACGGTCGGTTTCCTCGGGCTGGGTCAGCTCGGACTGGATGCGGCCCGCAAACTGCAGGCCCTGGGTTTCACAGTGTCCGGTTGGCGCCGGTCGCAACAGTCGGTAACTGGTGTCGATACGTATAACGGCCCCGAGCAGTTCGGCGCGTTTCTGGCGGTCACCCGAATTCTGGTCAACATGCTGCCGTTGACAGCGGAGACCCGCAATATCCTGAATCACGACACCTTTGCGTGCCTGCCGCAGGGCGCCTATGTCATCAACGTGGCCCGGGGAGCCCACCTGGTGGAAACGGACCTGCTGGCGGCTATCGATGCCGGGCAGCTTTCCGGGGCCTGCCTGGATGTGTTCCAAACGGAACCCCTCCCGTCGGACCACCCTTTCTGGGTGCATCCGGCTATCACCGTGACCCCGCACATCGCCAGCCTTACCAATCCGGCTGCCGTAATCCCCCAAATTGTCGAAAACTATCGACGCGTGCAAGCCGGGGAACAGGTGTTGTTCCAAATAGATATAGAACGCGGCTACTAGTAACCATCCAAAAATGTCTTCTCGTCCGGCATAGCTCTATGGCGACGACGGATTGGTCCAATCTCCGCCGTTGCTATGACTATCAGAGCCTCTGAATACGATCTGTATCTACCACCCATGGCACCGGCTTGGCTGGCACCTCGGGTTGCGACCCCTATTTGAAAAATAGATCGAGCGGGAAGTCCCGCAGAGCGGGGGAACCTTACGACTGCCGTGCCCACCTTTCAGGCGTCTTGTGCTGCGTATCCTAAGGCGAACACGTAAGCTCGTAAAGCGAAGACCGGACCCGGACCAAAATCCCTATTTGTCATGGCTTCTATGGGTAGTTCGGAATTAAAAGCCGAAAATTTATAAAATTGATTGCCCCAGCAGTATCAGGGCCATAACCGCCAGCAGGTAACGCAGCCAGCGGCGGTAGGTTTTGGTCGGGATGTTATCCCGCAGGCGCAGCCCTATAAAAAGAATCAGAACTGCCAGCAGGGTCAAAGGAACGGACAAACTCAAAACCTTGCCGGTCATCAAGCCGGTCTGGACAAAAACAGCGCCTTGGGTGAGTTTGCCGAAGAAAAAGCAAAAATTGAAGACCTGAATCGTCACTGTTTTTGGCAGACGCGATTCAAGAGCATAGATGACCAGAGCTGGCAGCATGACGTTGACCGTACCAGCCAGTAAACCGCCAACGAGCCCGAAGATAGCCATGGAGAACCGGGGCCGCCGCCGAATCCAACCGAATCCGGCTCCAATCCGTTCGGCATTCAAATAAAGGATCAACATACCGGCCAATAGCGGCCGGAAGAGTTCCGCGGAGACCGCGATCAACAGGAGCGAACCGATCAAGCTGCCCAGCATGCCGTAAAGCGCCAGGGGCCAGTAAATCAAGATACTGCGGCGCCAGCGGCCGCCTTTGAGAATGTTGACGAGGTTGATGGTTGCCGTCGGAAGCACCAACAACAGGATTGCCGTGCGTACATCCGTAAGCATGGCGATCAGGGGCGTTGCGATCAGCGGAAATCCAACGCCGAGGGTGCCGTGTACCATGGCGGCCAGTATGGTGATGCCGGCATATGCCAGGATGGCTTCGATTGGGATGTCCGGGAAATGAATCATGGCCGTCCTCAGGGCGGCACTGCGCAAGACGGGGTATACCCATCCTCGTCCAGTAGCAGCTGCATGTCGGCCGGTAGTCCGGTAGAATGAATGGTAATGGGGGGGCCGGCGGGCAGTTGAATTTCCATCCGGGCCGCATGCAGACCCAGGCGCCTGAAATTGCGCTTGTGCTTCAGAAATTCCAGGGCTCGTTTGGATCCATACCGGCGGTCACCCGCCACAAAGTGACCGGCTTGCCGGGCATGTCGGCGTATCTGGTGCTTTCTTCCGGTAAGCAGCCGGCATTCCGCCAGGGTGTAATGCTGGCTGTGCCCCAGAACCTCAACATGTGTGATGCAAGGCACACGCGGACCTTTCCCCCGTGGGTTTTTCCGCCCTCCCGCAGTTTTGGTAAGCGTCCATTTCCAGGTGATTGGTCGGCCGGCCGGTTTCACTTGTTCGAGCCGGCCATGCAAAATGGCAAGATAACGCTTATCCACCTGGCGGGCCTCGAACTGGGCGGCAAAATGCCTGTGTATGGCCCCGTTCCCGGCCATCAGGATAACACCGCTGGTGTCGCGATCGAGGCGGTGGACCGGGTTGAGGCGACTGTCCGGGCCAAGCCCGGTTTTTTTCCTCAGGCCACCCGCGGACTGGAAAAGCGACGCCAGGCGCGAACAAAGATCTTTACCGGGGTCATTGTGGACACTCATGCCCGCCGGTTTGTCAGCCGCCAGCCAGCCGACTCCAGCCGCCAGGATGGGAATTGTTATTGCGGAGGGGGTTTGCTTTTTCATATTATTTCTGGAATAGTAAGCACCCCGCCACCAAACGCAATGAGGACAAAGAGAGCATGACCGCGACAATTTTACGCAGCCTATATCTTCTAATGATGGCCGGGGCCTTTGTTGTTGCCGATTGGCCGCCGGGCTGGTCAGCCGGGATCGATACAAGCGGGCTGGGCAAAATCGGTCGGCAGCTATATGCCAACGAGTGTGGCTCCAAACCTGAAAACCTGATTACCTGGAACCGGGGCGAGGATTTTATTTCGCTGGGCATTGGCCACTTTATCTGGTATCCGGAGGGGCGGAAAGGGCCCTACACCGAGAGTTTTATTGCCTTTACCAGATATGCGGCCCACCAAGAAGCAAGCTTGCCGTTGATGCTCACCGGTGATCCTGCGCCCAGCTGTCCCTGGCCGGATCGAGCGAGCTACCTGGCCGCCCGGCATTCCACCGAAGCCAGGGTATTGAGGGAGTTTCTGGAAACCACGATTCCGCTGCAGACCCGGTTTTTGCTTATCCGCCTGGAAAGGGCTTTGCCCCGCATGCTGCAGGCCACGCCGCGCAACCGGCAGTCCGAAATTGAAAAGAAGTTTTACCAGGTGGCACGCACTGCCCGCGGGCGCTACGCCCTGGTCGACTACGTGAATTTCAAGGGTGAGGGAATCGCGCCCGCGGAGAGAATCGGCGGTGCCGGGTGGGGCTTGCTTCAGGTGCTTGCAGAGATGGATTCAAGGATGACCCTTATCAACGCCGAAAAGGCGTTTGCCGCCGCGGCCGAACGGGTTTTGATTCGACGCGCCCAAAACGATCCCCGACCCCACGTCAGCCAAACCTGGCTTCCCGGTTGGAAGCGCCGCGTCCGCACCTACGCCGCCCCCTGAATATGTTCTCATTTGGTTCCGATCTATCTCTCCCTCACCGGGTCGAGGACCCGGAGAGGTTCTACCAATCCGAGGAGAAAGTCGAGTGCTTCCGGGCTGATGTTTTTTTGTTTGTAAGGTGTCAATTTTATGAATCATTTTGTTCATTTTCTTTCGCGTGAAAAGAAAACGAACCAAAAGAAAACGCCCATAAAACGCGGCCCTGCGGGCTGCCCTGTGCTTCTCGGAAAGGGCGCGCTCAGCACAACTCGCTACGCTCAAACAGGCACTTCGCTTGTCTCGCCCTTTCCTGCGATGCTCGGCGCGTTTTAAAGGGGAAAGGTCAAAAGCACTCAAAAAGTCAGCCCTCTTTAAGCGCCACTTCTAAGGGTCGAACCGCCCGATGACCTTCACCTCCCGCTCCAGCTTCACGCCAAATTCAGCTTCAATCTTTTTTTCTATCAACCTTATCAGGGCATAAATATCCGCCGCGGTCGCCGTTCCCGTGTTGACGATAAAGCCCGCATGCTTGGGGCTGATCATGGCGCCACCGATTTTTCTTCCCTTGAGGCCGGCTTTTTCGATGAGGGCTCCGGCATAGTGCCCTTCCGGACGTTTGAAGACGCTGCCGCAGGAGGGGCAAGAGAGCGGTTGCTTGGCCGCCCTCTGCGCGAGGGTCGCCGCCAGATCTTTTTCCAGGTCCTTTTTATTTCCAGACAACAACTTGAAATAGCTGCGGGTCAGGATGATATCTTCCAGGCCCGGGGCCCGGCGATATCCGAAACCGATTTCCGGTCCCTGGGCGACAAAAGGGCTGCCGTCGGGGTAACACCCGTGGACAGTGGCGGTGACGGTTCCGATTTCCTGACCGAAGGCCCCGGCGTTCATCTTGAGGGCCCCGCCCACCGCGCCGGGAATGCCGGCCAATTTTTCCAGACCGGCCAAGCCTCGTGCGCAGCAGGCCTTTACGAAATCCAACAAGTTGGTGCCGGCCATGGCATAGGCGTGGTCATTTTCAAACCACCAGCCGGACAAATTGTCTCCCAGGTACAGGGTTACCCCTTCCCAGCCATGATCGGAAACCAGTAGATTGGATCCCCTGCCGATCACAAGCAGCGGCTGGTCGGCCGCGTGGACGATGTTGAGAATAGCGGATATTTCGGATTCGCTGTCCGGAAATACCATAACGGGGGTTGGACCACCGATGCGATAGGATGTATAGGGGGCCAGCGGCTCACGCACCTTGATCTTACCATGCGCAGCAGCGGTGAGAGCCTGGACCAGCTTGCCGGATAGGGTATGCATGTCCCCATTAATAATGAAACCAGGGATGATGTCAACAGGCGGGGCAGGTTTTAGAACCTATCTAAAAAAGTCTTTTGGCCCAAACTCGGCGTTGGGCGATCGGTTCAAGTCCTCAAAATACTCAAGTATTCTTGCGGGTTGCGACCCACCGCCGAGGAATAAATCAAGCGGGAAGTCCCGCACCGCGGGGCACCTCACGGCCGCCTTGCACCACGTTAGGCATTAGCTTTGCGTCATTTTGAACCAAAATCCGTTTTTTGAGATAGGTTCGAGCGTTGATTCCCGGCGCATGGGGGTTATGTAATCACCGTGCACCTGACATTGCGGGCGCGGCGACACGGAAGGAAAACCGGATGGATCATGTTTATCCGGACATAACTTTTTGGACGACCACACTGCCGGCGCTGTACCCCGCACCAAAGGAACAAATAACCCCGATGTCGCCCTTTCTCAGGTCCTGATTGTACATGTGAAAGGCAATGATGGATCCCGCGGAGGCAGTGTTGCCGAACTCGTCCAGGACCAGGGGCGCCTCCTCGAGGGTCGGTCGGCGGCCCAGTACTTTTTCAGCTACGTAATTGTTCATGTTGATGTTTGCCTGGTGCAGCCAGAGACGCTTGGCAGCGTCAACCGGAATATCAAGGTCTTCCAGATGCGACTTTATGAGCCCCGCAGCAATGGGAATTACCTCTTTGAACACCTTTGTGCCGTTTTGCTTAAACAACTTGTCCGGTTTCCCGATACCGCTTTCATCAGCTCGGTTGAGAAACCCGAAGTTATTGCGCACATTGCTTGAAAAACGGGAAAACAGTTTTGTGCCCAAGATGCGAAAGGCGGACGGCACCTTGCAGGTTGCGGCATTTTCGATGACCATGGCCGTGCAGACATCGCCAAAGATAAAGTGGCTGTCCCGATCCCGGAAATTGAGGTGGCCGGTGTTGATTTCGGGGTTGACCATCACGACGCAGTTGGCCGAGCCTGATTTGATGGTATCCACCGCCGTCTGGATGGCGAAGGTGGCCGCCGAACAGGCCACGCTCATATCAAAGGCAAACCCTTCGATGCCCAGAGCGGTCTGAATTTCAATGGCCATCGCGGGGTAGGCTCGCTGGAAGGCGGCGCATGAGGCAATGACCGCGTCCACTTCGGCCGGTGTTTTATTGGCCTGCGCCAGAGCCGCCTTTATGGCGGCAACAGACATATCACATTGAAGTGAGGGTTCGGAATCCGGACGGTCGGGAATGCGGGGGCACATTCTGTCAACATCGAGGATCCCGGCTTTTTCCATTACGTAGCGGCTTTTAATGCCCGACGCCTTTTCAATAAAGGCCACGGACGAATTCTGGAGCGGCTCCCGGCGGCCGTTTTCGATGGCTTTGCGGTGGGTCGCATTATAGCTGTCCACAAAGGTATTGAACGAAGCGACCAGTTCTTCGTTTGAAATCGATTCCGGGGGCGTGTAAAGCCCCGTTCCGCTGATAACAATATCATTTTCGGCGTATTGCATCATACTATTTCCTTGCCTGGTTTCCTTTTATGCATGCCAGAGTTAGAGATATTTTCAAACCGTGTGCCAGTTCGGTCGTAATTTCACAACCTGCTGTTATTTAATGCAATAAAGTTTCGCCCCCCCCGGGATAGAATGCGATCAAGAGTCAAAAACCGGCAATTGTTGTACATGTCGGCTACATATACCGTACAACCATTGGATTATCCTCTCCCAAATGGCCCATGGAAGCTGTCTCAAAAACATCTTCAAGCCGGGCGTCTTGTGCGGCGTAGCCTCGGGGAATACGTAAGCTTACAGAGCGAAGACTGGACCTTGAATCAAAATCCGTTTTTTGAGATAGTTTCTAGTGCCTTGACGGTAAAAATGACTAAGCTATACTGAACGGGCAGGCACACACATAATCACGGGGAGCGTCTATGAAGAAGATTCTGATTGCTGAAGATGACAGGATTCTCTCAATGCGCTTGGTCCAAGCACTCGAAAAGCATGGTGATATCCTGGACGTGATCGATGTCCCCAATGGTCGGGTTGCCATGGATGTTCTGGCAAAACATCAAATATCCCTTTTGGTTACAGACATCAATATGCCGGAAGTGGATGGTTTTACCCTCCTGGCGCATGTAAACGAGCATTACCCGATAATCCCTTGTTTTGTCATGACCGTAATTGAGCTGCCCGAAGTTAAACCCCGGTTGCCGGAAGATCTGGTCCGTTTTTTTCCCAAACCTTTTGATCTAGATATCTTTACCACGGCCGTCCTGGCAACCGTGCAGCGGGAGATTCCCCGGGGGGTTGTCCATGGGATATCCGTGGTCAGTTTTTGTACGATGATCGAGATGGAAAAAAGGACATGTCTGTTTGAAGTTGTGCCACCGGGCAAAGAGCCCGGCCTGCTTTATTTCGACAGCGGGATCCTTTTTGATGCCTCATTCGGGGACCTGAAAGGTGAACCGGCCGCGATCAAAATCCTCGCACATGGCAAGGCATCATTCAAATTCAAAAACTTTCCGGACAAGAAAATCTCCCGGCGAATAAATGAGAGCCTGTGGACGCTCATCGAAAAGGCCGCCGAGGGTGAGTCCGAGTTTGACGAAATTGACTGGCGTCAGGATGTGGACGCCGAGGATACCTGACTTTGACTAGCCCAGCATAATATTAGCGGGGAACCAAGATCCTATTTTTACAATCATCGCTACTTATAAGTTATGTTAATAGGAGTATAGCATGCATGTGGTTTTGGAAATTCTTGTCCGGGTTGCGGAAATACTGACCATCATAGCCGGCACGGCTGGTGTCTGCCTATCGTTGGTGCTGCTAATTTCGCCCAGGCTGGTCTACAAAGCGAGCCAAGCCCTGAATCGCCGTGTCCTGTCCGAACATCAGCTGGCTATGTTCAACCCGCATGTCCCCGCCGAATCCTACTTTTTGAGGCACCATGTCGCTTGTGGCGGCTGCCTGGTGGCAGGTTCGATTTTCATTCTGCTATTTCTGTTTATCCAGGCTCCCCCGGCGGGCAGTTTTGGTTTTATGCCGGATATAGCAATTGAGTTTTCACTTCTTCTGGGGAAGACAGCCGGTGTCATCGGGCTCATTGCCGGGACGATCCTTTTTTTCTCCCCCGCGACCTTTGAAGAAATCGGGAAGCGGGCCAATATCTGGATAGATACGCAGCCGATTTTTACCAAGCTCGACACCCTCTCGGTGGACCTGGACTCTTTCTTCATTAAATATTCGCTGATCTGCGGCCTGACGGGTTTGGCGGTATCGATCGCCCTGCTGGCTATTTCAGCCATGAATTTTTGGGGGACTTCCGTCAGCATGGGAGGGGGTGTTTGAGCAAGTTGTCCAAGGTATCCCTGGCCGTCCGGCGCCTGCTGTCAGGCGGGCTCATTTCCAACTATCACTGCTCTTCGGTATGCGAGCACTGCCTATACCGCAGCAGCCCCGATCGATCCCGACGGTATATGACGAGCGAAACGGCCGCGGCTGTGTTGGGCCGCATAAAATTGCTGGGCTGTCGCGCGGTCCACGTAGGCGGCGGAGAACCACTGCTCAGCCCTGAGACGGTCGCCCTTATCCTGGAGGCTGTTCGGGATGCAGACCTGCCGGTTGAATACGTGGAAACAAATTCATCCTGGTTTACCGGACGAGGAAAAGCGGTGGAGGTGCTGACCCGGCTCAAGGCCGCAGGGCTGGAAGCACTGCTGGTGTCGATCAGCCCCTTTCACAATGCCCACATCCCTTTTGATCGTGTGCGTGGTGTCCTAGCGGCCTGTGATCAGGTGGGGATCAGGACCCTGCCCTGGATGTCGGGATTCCTTGCGGACCTGTCGGCCCTGGATACGGATCGGGTCCATACCCTGGAAGAATTCAGCGCCCATTTTGGGGAAACCTATTTGGCCGAGGTGATGCAGCGCTACTGGCTCCATCCAGGCGGCCGGGCCCTGGATCTGTATCGTGCTACCAGGCCCCTGAAGCCGGCCACAAGGATCATTGCGCAGAGCTCCGCAAGCTGCTATCGCGATCTGACCGACACTTCCCATTTCCATGTCGATCTTTACGGAAACTATATTCCCGGGTTGTGTGCCGGCCTGGTGATTGATTTTGGAGATATCGGCCGATCGCTATCCATCGACAAGTACCCGCTCTTGGCCCTTTTGGCCGGAGCCGGGATCCAGGGCCTGCTTGCTTTCGCCACTGATGAACACGGTTTCGCACCCGCCGATGCGGGCTATGTCAATAAATGCGATTTGTGCAACGATATTCGCAGGTACTTGTCCGCACAGGCCGGGGGCTTGTACCCTGAGCTGGGACCGGCGGGGTATTACCGGTAAAGGAAGTTGAGCTTAATTCGCCGTTTCAGATTAAGAACGCAACTTTCTGGTTTCACCCTAAATCGGAATCGCTATAGGTTATGTAAATGTCATGCGGTCCTCGATTTCGATAGTGATACCGATGTCGAGCCCGAACTTTCAGGAAACCCTGAAGTTGAATTGAGCGCCAGACTTGAAATAAAGGAGCCATATATGATCACGCATGTTGTCATAATGAAATTCAAACCCGAAGTAACCGCTGACCAGATTACGGACCTTGAAGCCAGCTTTGAGGAACTGCCGGACAAGATAACCGAAATACAAAGCTACGAGTTCGGCCGGGACGTGGTACGGTCCGAGCGGTCCTACGATTTCGCGCTGGTGTCTGTATTTGCCAATTTGGACACACTCAAGCATTATCAGACACATCCGGCGCACCTGGTCGTCGTGCAGAAACTACAGGCCATGTGCGAACAGATCATTGCGGTTGACTTCGAAGCATCCAAGCTTCCCAGCATAGACCCGGACCTCGATCCGCACACTGATCCCTGGAATGATCCCAAACTCTTTCAACGAGCGTAAGGATGGGGAAAAGAGTCCTTTCCGGCGCTGGCCTCTAAAGAGGTTGACATGCTCCGGCCCATGGACTATGGTCCGGCTGTTCTTTTAACTGAAAGGCAAATTGCAAAATGACGGTTGCACGGAACACAATCTGGCGCTGGTGGTGGCAAACCCGCACAAAGGGGCCGCGCCGTCCGGATTGATCCGCTGTAACGCTGGAAAATAACAATAGGACTGTGAGCCCCTGAGCTCACGGTCCTTTTCTTTTTTTAAGGGCTGCTGAGTTTTCGGCAGCCTGTTTTGTTTAGGGGATTAGGTAGAAGGCTGAAGGTAAAACCCTCAGAGCGAGAGGTTTCATGTTTTTCCTTCAACCTTATACCTGCGACCTTAAACCCAACAATGTTCATTCAAATAACACAGAAATTCGGGGCTGGCCGGAGATGGCCTTAACCGCAGTGTTTTCTTTGGAATCAAAGGAGGAAGTATGCTGATCGTAATGAGCAACACCGCCACCCAGGCCCAGATAGATGACGTCGTCACGGTGGTGGAGCGCAATGCGTGCAAAGCACGGCCGATGCCCGGGGGGGATCGGGTAGCCATCGGCGTCTTGCACAACAAGGGGCCACTGGATGCCGGGCTCTTTCTTGGGCTGGCGGGCGTCAAAGATGTGATCCCGGTAACCAGACCGTATAAGCTGGTGAGCCGTGAGTTCAAGCCGGAGGACACCATCGTGTCGGTGGGCGGCGTAAATATCGGCAACGGCCACATGACCATGATCGCCGGACCCTGTGCCATTGAAAGCGAAGAACAGGCGATGACCATTGCCGGCCTGGTAAAAGAAGCCGGGGCAACCATCTTCAGGGGCGGTGCCTTTAAACCGCGCACGTCACCCTATTCCTTCCAGGGATTGGGAGAAGAGGGCCTGCAGATCCTGGCCCGGGTCCGCGCGGAAACCGGCATGCCGGTGGTGACCGAGGTTATGGATGAACAGACCTTCGGTTTGGTCGAAAAATATGCGGATATCGTCCAGATCGGCACCCGCAATATGCAGAATTACAGCCTGTTAAAGCGCGCGGGCAAATCTGATCGTCCTGTTTTTCTGAAAAGAGGCATGGCGGCTACCATCGATGAATGGTTTATGGCCGCGGAGTACATCATGGAGGGTGGCAACCCTAATGTTATCCTGTGTGAGCGGGGTGTACGCACCTTTGTACACCACAGCCGCAATACCCTGGACATATCGGCAATTCCGTATGTCCGCAATGAAAGCCATCTGCCGATTATCATTGATCCCAGCCACGCTGCCGGACGCAGGGACCAGGTGCTGCCGCTGAGCAGGGCGGCGGTGGCCGGCAACGCCCATGGCTTGATGGTCGAGGTACACCATCAACCCGAAAACGCGCTGAGCGACGGGGCCCAGTCACTCTTCCCGGAGCAGTTTACCACCTTGTGTCATCAGGTCAGGGAAATCTTTAATATTATGCAAGATTAAGGGACCGGGTGGTGTCCAGAGGCCTCGTCCTGAAAAGGCTGGTAACGGTTCCAATCGTCATCGGGATCAAATGTTATTTGATTCATCTTGCAGCTTGCTATTTTAAGCTTTCGGTCCTATTTTGTTGCTTCACAATGAGACTATCAAAACCCATCCCAACACTGGTATGAGAAGCTAAAAAGCAGCCTTGATGAAAAGAAAAATAGCAGGCGGTGTGGCCAAAACCCGCCGGAAGAAAAAGTCGACTCGTAAATCCCGCGAACTGGATACCATCGCCGTCAAAGGGGCGCGCGAACACAACCTCAAGGATATCGATGTCGAACTGCCCAAGAAGAAACTGATTGTATTTACCGGTGTTTCCGGCTCCGGTAAATCCAGCCTGGCATTCGACACCATTTTTGCCGAGGGGCAGCGGCGCTATGTCGAGTCCCTTTCCGCCTATGCCCGGCAGTTTATCGGCCAGATGGAAAAGCCCAAATATGAAACCATCCGCGGGCTCTCCCCCACGATTTCCATCGAGCAGAAGGCCGCCAGCAAAAACCCCCGCTCCACGGTTGGGACCATCACTGAAATCTACGATTACCTGCGGGTCCTGTTTGCCCGGGTGGGTGAGCAGTACTGCTATAAATGCGGGAAAAAGGTCGGCCGGGGCAATGCCCAGAGTATGGTCAGCCAGATTCTGGAGATCCCTGAATCTGCCCGGATCCTGTTGCTGGCCCCGATAATCGAAAACCGAAAAGGGGAGCACAAGGCGCTCTTTAAAAAACTGCGCCGGGATGGGTTTGCCCGGATACGAATCGATGGCGTCGTTCAGGATATTGAAGATGTCCAGAGCCTGGCGCGGCATAAGAAGCACAACATTGAGGTGGTCGTGGACCGGCTGCAAATGAAGTCCGGCCGCGCTTTTCGCAAACGCTTGACCGATTCCGTGGAAACCGCCCTGCGGGTCGGGCAGGGCAGTCTAATCGTTCACATTCTGGGACGCGAAGACGTCCGCATGAGTGAGGCCCGCGCCTGCTGCGGCGTGGCTTATCCGGAACTGGCGCCGCCGCTTTTCTCTTTCAACTCTCCCCTGGGGATGTGTCCGGATTGCAACGGCATCGGCAGTCTGCTTTCCATGGACGTCGATAAGATCATTCCCGATAGATCCCTTTCCATCCGGGAAGGCGCGGTACGTCCCTGGCAGAACTATTTTCTCAAACCCAATGGTAGCAACGGTTCCTGGGGTGCCCAGCAGCTCGTGGCGGTCGAAGAACAGTGCGGCGTGGACTACGACATTCCCTGGAATAAATTGCCCAAAAAGCACCAGGATCTGATTTTGACCGGTTCCCGCGGCCGAGAGCTGGTCGTCAATTGGAGTTCGGAAAAAATCCAGGGCGAAGTCACCATGGCTTTCGAGGGGATTTTAAACAGCATGATGCGGCGCTACCGGCAGACCAAGTCGGAAAGTGCTAAAAAGTGGTACGCCAAGTTCCTTTCGGAGACCAGTTGCGGAACCTGCGGCGGCAAGCGCCTCAAACCGGAAGTGCTTAACATCAAGATCAAGAATCAGTCCATCATTGACATCACGGAAATGTCGGTCCAGGAGGCCTGGCGGTTTATGGACGCCATCAGGCTGACCGGTAACCGGAAGATCATCGCCGAGGAGCTGCTCAAGGAGATACGCGGGCGGCTCAAGTTTCTGATCAATGTCGGTCTGGACTATCTTTCCCTGGACCGCAAGGGGCCGACCCTGTCGGGGGGTGAATCTCAGCGGATTCGCCTGGCATCGCAGGTGGGGTCCGAACTGACCGGGGTCCTCTACATCCTGGACGAACCCTCCATCGGGCTTCACCAGCGGGACAATATCCGTCTGCTGGACACCCTCTGCCATCTGCGGGATATCGGTAATACACTCATCGTGGTGGAGCACGACCGCGAAACCATGGAGACCGCCGACTGGATTCTTGACTTCGGTCCCGGTGCCGGCCACCTGGGTGGGCAGATCGTGGCCCAGGGTACCCTGGCCCAGATCAAAAAGAGCCGCTCATCGGTTACCAGCCAATACCTGCGCGGTCAAAAAGAGATCAGCGTACCGGCCGAGCGGAAGAAACCGAAGGGCAAAGGCCGGGGCTGGATCACCATCAATGGGGCCCGGGCGAACAACCTGGCCAATATTTCGGCCAAGATTCCACCCGGCCTTTTGACAGCGGTAACCGGGGTCTCCGGAGCCGGTAAATCAACCTTGATCAACCAGATCCTCTACCCGGCCCTGGCCCGCAAACTCCATGGTGCCACCATGGAGGTTGGCCGCCATAAAAATGTGACCGGGCTGGCCAGTATCGACAAGGTGATCAACATCAACCAGAAAGCCATCGGCCGGACACCGCGCAGCAATCCGGCCACTTACACCAAGGTCTTCGACCACATCCGGGATTTTTTTGCCTTGTTGCCGGAAGCCAAGGCCCGGGCTTACAAAAAAGGGCGCTTTTCCTTCAACGTCAAAGGGGGGCGCTGCGAGGCCTGCCGCGGGGACGGCTTTCTGAAAGTGGAGATGCACTTTCTGGCGGATGTCTATGTCCCCTGCGAAAGCTGCGGCGGCAAACGTTTCAACGCTGCTACCCTGGAGATCCAGTACAAAGGTCATTCCATTGCGGACGTGCTCAACCTGTCGGTGCACCAGGCCCGGGACCTGTTCACCAATCACCCCCGGATCAAGTCGATTCTCGACACCCTGATGGATGTGGGGCTCTCCTATATCAAGCTGGGGCAGCCCGCCACCACCCTGTCGGGCGGGGAGGCCCAGCGGATCAAGCTGGCCCGGGAGCTGGCCAAACGGGATACCGGCAAGACCCTCTACATACTCGATGAACCGACTACCGGCTTGCATTTCCAGGATATCTCCATGCTGCTGGCGGTCCTGCATCGCCTTTCCAGAGCCGGCAACACGGTCGTGGTCATTGAGCACAATATGGATGTGATCAAAACCTGCGACTGGGTCCTGGACCTCGGCCCCGAAGGGGGTGCCGGCGGCGGCCGGATCGTGGCCCAGGGAACGCCGGAAGACGTGGCCCGCGTGCAAGAAAGCTACACTGGGCGGTTTCTAGAAGAAGTGTTGAACTAGACTTCGATTCTATATTGCATATATTTTGCCACTATAAGGCCGGCTGTCCGGCTTGGGCCTTCGCTTGCAGTCCCAATTTACAGGGTTATCCGGGCAGCTGATTTGATTTTTCGAGCCTTGGACTTGAGGTTCCCTCCAACCATACTTAGATTGAGGATTATAACGTATGATACGGAGGAACCCCATGCCGTTATTTGAATATATCTGCAACAAATGTCATTTCAGATTCGACAAGATGGTGCCGCGCTGGGACGTTGAGGTGGCGTGCCCTAAATGCCAGGGAGCGGTTACCAAACTCATGTCATCCTTTGCCGTTCATGGCTCACAGAAGAGTGCCGCTACCGGGATACCTGATGCAGGCCCCAAAATGTGCACCAATTGTTGATCAATCCGTAAATGCAAACCTTTCCTGAAAACCTGATCGATCTGGCTGAGTATCGTGATCGTGAGTGGATTTTCACCGACCGGCGCCATGCCGGGCGGGTCCTGGCGGGCTTAATGGAAGGCAAGGTGGACCCCGGCAGTATCATCCTGGCCATCCCGGCCGGCGGTGTACCGGTGGCCTGTGCCCTTGCCGATTCCCTGGATTTGGATCTTGATGTGATGGTGGTGAGTAAAATCACCTTTCCCTGGAATTCAGAAGCCGGATACGGCGCTGTGGCGCAAAATAGCCTGGTACGCTTGAATGAGCGTATTTTGAACCGGGTGCGTCTTAGCGAAAACGAAATCAAAACAGGTATTGCCGCTACTACAGCCAAGGTCAATCAGCGCAGCAAAGCTCTGCGTGGAGAAAACCCGCCCAAAGATTTGACCCATCACCACGTCATTCTCGTGGATGACGGGCTTGCCAGTGGAACGACCATGAGCGTTGCTTTGGAGGCAGTCGCCCAAATGGATGTGGCTTCGGTGGCTGTGGCCGTTCCAACCGGCCATCTGGACTCAATTCGCTGGATCGGCGATAGAGCGGATCGGATTTTCTGTGCCAATGTAAGGAGCGGCCTCAGCTTTGCCGTGGCCGCCGCTTATCAAGAATGGTCCGATGTATCCGAAGCCAGCATGATCGAGATGTGGACCCAAAGACACCAGCAGCCGTAGCTTTTAAAACTGTCAACCGGACGACGGAGCCGAAACTGCGGAGAGGGTGGCCTTTGGAGATATTTTAAGCAAACAGTCACGGCGCGGACTGTTGGCTATTGCGAAACCATTATTTTACCGGTAGAAAGATCCGCGTCTCGATCTTTTCTTCCGCCACCTCGCCCGGCATGCTCGTGTAAGTCTCGTACATTGGAATTGTCTTGTTAACTTTCAGTTTGTCGCTGCGCTGCCAGGTCATCACGGTAGACCAGGCATTGCCGAGATGCCGGTAGGGGCCGAGGTGGGTGGCCTGCAGGGCGCGGTGCCCGGCTATGTTGCCCTGGGAATAGATGTCCGGCACCTGGGCGGCCGGTGTCTGGCGGTATCCGAGGGCGGCGGTGTAGCTGCAGCGGCGGTTTACCATGTCGTAGCTGTGATAGAATGACAGGTTGAAATCCGGCTTTTCAAGCTCGCCGCGTTCCACAGATTGCATAATTTCCATAAAGACAGCCTCCATGGAGGGACCAACATCGTCTAGCGAGCACTCCTTTTGCCGGCCGACATAGGAAAATCCCGCCTGCTCGCCTACGCCTGCCACGGACACTTGGGACAATACGGTGCCGGTTTCAATGTATTCCTTGAGCATGGACAAGCCGCGCTCATAGTCACACCCCACCCAGGCGGACATCATCTTCTTTAAAAAGAACAGAAAAAAGGGCAGGGTTCCTTGCATGGACCAGGTTACCTGGGTACCACCATCGTTTTCTTCAATTGTGAAGTCAACTTTTGAATGGCTTTTCCAGGGCTTGATGAAGAAAAGATCGTACGCCAGGCGGGTGTTGGTAACTGCCTGGGCCAGGATCATCCGACCCGCGCCGATTCTCTTTCCATCCCAGGTCTGGGCATGTTCCGGTTGGCCCGGTGTGCCGGCTATCTCAACCGGACAATCGGGTTCCTGGCAAAGCCAGGGCGACCAGTGGGACCAGGAGTGAAAATCGGAAATTGTTTTGTACACAGCATCCACGGGCGCATCGATCGTCGTGGATCTTTCCAGGTTGAATTTTATCGAAAACATCAACGGCTCCTTGTTTTAACTTTACGATGCGGGTAAGTGTGGCTCAGGTTCCTTCCAGCGCAAAGCTGGTTTGTCGCGGTACTACCCCCCTAAAATGGTATTCGTAGCTGCAGACGTCAAGGGGCGCAAACTCAAGTGCCTTGCTATCCGGATTGTCAACGTTTGGCTTGATCCGGTGACTTTTCGCCGGCACCAAAAGTGGTAGGTGGTCAAGGTCGCCGTTTGAATAGGGGCGCCGGTTCAAGGAGTGATTTGTTGCCATGGTATCCCGAATAAGGCAACGGGCAGTACAAGCCTTTTCCCATGTAAACCGCCAGACCCATGAACGCGCCTTTCTCATCGTAGAATTCAGCGACATCGCCATGGGTACGTCCGGGATCGATTCGGTCCGGATAACAGGTCGACATTAAATTGTAATAACTGCGCACGCGATGCCGAGCTGATCCTCCGGGTGTTTGCGCAACCATTTGCCGGACCTCATTTTTCCAATGATAAAACTTGGAATAGAGTACACAATTGGGAAATAAGCGGCGGCACAGCAGGACGAATTCTGCCAGGGGAACGCTTTGGCCGTCCAGGGTTTGCAGGTGGTCCCGGGCAGGCGCCGTGTCAAGCCTTTGCCCCTCGATTTCCAGACAGTCAACCGGTGCTCGTGAAGGTACCGGCAGTGCCCCGCAGCTCCAAAAGGAGAGCGAAAGCCCAATTAAAAATACCAGCCAAGCGTATCTGTATATGGCGGCTTTGCCTTGACCGTCAGTTTTACCCACTTTTCTTCCTTGGACCGCCAAGGCGTACAATAACACCCGGGTTGCCATTGCCTCTCTTAAAAGGACATGCAGATTAAACGGACGCGAGTGTTAAATAGGGCGGTAACTTTTAGGCATTCTAACTGGATGCGGGTTTGCGAGATTGACGCCCTACTGACTACGCTGGGGGCTTTATCTACCGCGGCACGGACTCAATGATCTTGCGAACTTCCATAATAAGGTTCTTTACGCTGCCATTGTCATAACCGGAAATGTTCACCGGCGGGTGAATGGTCATACGGGCCCGTCCCGGGTAAACATCGATGGTTTTAGTGGGCAGAATGGCCCGGGTTCCTGAAATCGTTACCGGCAGGATGGGTATGCCCAGGTCGAGGGCCATCTTGAACGCACCTTTCTTGAAGTGGCCCAGGTTACCGTCCCGGCTGCGGGTGCCTTCCGGAAAGAAGATCACCGATGTGCCGTTGACGATTTTGCTCTTGGCATCATCCAGGGAGGCCAGGGCCGCTTCAGTATTCGAGCGGTCAATGAATATGTGGCCGATTTTCTCGCACGCCATCCCCAGGGCCGGGACCTTGCGCAGTTCAATTTTCATCACCCATTTGAAATCGATGCCCAACCAGCCATAGAGCACGAAAATATCATACTGGCTCTGGTGATTAGAGACGATGACATAGGACTGGGTTTTATCGATGTTCTCCCGGCCCTCGATCTGGACCAGCATGGGGGTAACCCAGCTGTTCAGTCGGGCCCACAGCACGCCGAAAACACTGGCGGCCCGTGGCCCGGCCAGGGCGGCACAGACGATTGCCAGAGCCCCGAACACGAAGGTGGAGCATACCAGGATGGGGCCGAAGATCAGCCATTTATAGGGCTTGTAGAGCAGCCTGAGCAGTTTTTTCATGGGCCGTCCTATAACTTATCCTTGATCTCGTTCCAAAAGGCATCCACGCCTTCCTTCCAGCCGGCAAGAAAGGTGCGCATGAACTCACTGGCTTCTGTATTCCCCTCCGGGGCGATTTGCTGAAGCGCCTGATTGGCGGCAAAAAGGTCGGTGAAATACCCGCCCAGAATTTCGTTGCGCCGTGGCTGTGTATCCGGGTGCCAGCTCAGAGCGTACTGTAATTCTTGATAGTGGGCCGAACGGGCCCAGCGGGCACCTTCCTTGCGACCCAGTTCCGAACTTGCAGTCTGCGATTCGAGCTTTTCCCGGCGCAGCCGTTCGGCAATTGCGGCCATATCCATATTGCTGCGCATTCGTTTCTGGAACTCTTCTTTGCGCTGGATCATCGTTGAAACAGCTTTTTGGAAGATCTTGGAGAAGTTAAAGGATTCACGCCACTCAGTCATCTTCTGATGCAGGTCATCCGGTACGCTGACAGTAATTTTTTTGGACATGGCATACCTCGCGATGTTTGAGGACGTACCCCTGAAAAAGTATGTATCTATTGTGTGGGGACGTGTCAACAAAAGAGTAAGTGGAACTCTGTCGTCACGATAGACTTTTTGAATAACCGTGGTTCGAAGTGAACATTAAAAGGGATGCGTTATCAGAAGCCATTTCAGGAGTGAATTTTGACTAAATATCAAGGCGGACCCGAATATTAGACCGGAGGCGCCAGCGAAGCCAGTGCCTTGCGTGGTAACTACGAGGCGTATTTCGAGGATCGGATATTCGTACCCAACGAAGAGATTTCGACAAAGGTCACTTCTGAAATGGCTTCTACCTGATTTTTTCTTCGTAAACAACCGCCAGAAATACAGTCGCGATCGGTTGGGTCAGAATCGTTCCAATTAAGGTGGATCCGCCGATGGTGACAACCCCGATAAAAATAACTGCGACAATGATATTGTCGGCGAGGTTGCCCGTGGTCGTCATCCGCCAGCTTTCCCCAATGGCATCTAGCAGCGGCATCTGTTGATCGGTCATCAGTGGCAGCATGTAAAGGCACGCATATGCAATCAGGCAGGCTATCATGATGCCGGGCAGGATCAGCAGCGCGTAACCGATGAAAACGGTTAAGGTGACCAAGATTCCAAATCCCAATAAGGGTAGAAACAGGCGCATGTGGGAAAAAATGTCCTGCATACGCGGCTCGCGTCCTTCTTTCACCAGCCGGATGATGGCGTGGGTATAGCCAGCCGAGCAGACCGGTGCCAGCAGGCCGAACGATACGGCACTGATGACGATCAAAATAAGGGTCAACAGTATCAGGGCTACTATGTTTTCCAGAAAGAGATTGAACGTTTTTTCAATAAGCTGTTTGAAATCCATGCAAGGCCTCCCTTTGTGGTGGCAGGCTAAGTACCGGGGGCATCATAACCAATGCCAGGAAAAATGCAACCGGACATTGCTTTTGCCCGACAGGTGTATTAATTTGTTTCCAGTGAATTGATTCAGCGCCGATAAGCGGCGCTTTTTTTGTACCATCCCCATACAAGGAGTAACCAAAATGGCCAAAGCACAGGCTCGACACATCCTGGTGGACAAAGAGGCGGATTGCGCAGCACTTATTGAAAAAATCAAGGCCGGTGAGGATTTTGGTGATCTCGCCCGCCAGCATTCTAAATGCCCCTCCGGCCAAAGAGGCGGCGACCTGGGTGAATTCGGACCGGGTATGATGGTGCCGGAATTCGACAAGGTCGTGTTCAGTGCAGACGTGGGCGTCCCCCAGGGGCCTGTCAAAACGGACTTTGGATATCATGTGGTGGAAGTAACCAGCCGCACCGACTAAAAACGCTTGAAGATTGCGTCCAAGGTCCAATCTCGGCATGGGGCCGTTTAATCTAATCCTCGAAACATTCGATATATTCATGCGGTTAAATTCAACGACTGCCTTGCCTGCCTGTCAGGCGACTTGTGCGGCGTCATGTCCTTCGAAGCTCATAGAAAGAAGTAGGAAGCCCTAAGGCTAAGATCTAAGCTCACTGAGCGAAGACTGGAACTTGAACCCGATCCACTATTTGAAAACTGCTTCGCTTGCTGTAAGTCTAAATCAGCTTTTGAAAGGAAATCCGGCTTCAGGGGAGATTATCCCATTGCCGGATTTGAATTTCGAAGGAGGTTTCGGTCAGCGCCCCGAACGTATTTCTACGACGGTTGCTTTACCGGCCGCTACTTTCCACCTGACATCCACGTTTAAAATCTTAAATCCGTAAATCCTTTCCGGATCGCTGTCTCCCTTGTACGCCGGTCGAGGGTCAAGCGCCAGAACCTGTTTGATCAGACGTGTGATTCCGGGAGCCGCACTCGCTTCGAGTCGTGCACACGCTTTTCGCGCCGCATCGGAGAATGCGATCGCCAGGTGCGCGACCGGGGCCTCCAGTGCAAATCCGCCCTTTGCATCGACGATACTATCGGCATAGGTCAGATAGGGCTTGATATCCAAAACCGGAGTGCCGTCCAATAGATCCACGCCGCTCAGCTCCAGACGGACATCAGCACCGCGGGTGATGATCTTTTCTAATGTTACCACCGACAGGCCGATCGGATTCGGGCGAAAATTGGACCGGGTGGCAAAAACCCCGGTGTGTCGGTTGCCCCCCAGCCGCGGCGGTCTGACGGTTGGTTTCCATTTCCCCGGCTCTATGCCATGAAAAATGTAGATCAGCCAGACATGGCTGAAACCTTCCAGGCCGGTAAGGGTTTCCGGCTGGTTGTAGGGAGGATTGAGGACCAGGGTGGCATTTGCGGCCGGTACGAGACCGGGCTGGCGGGGGATGCCGAATTTTTCTTTAAAACAGGACGTAATCTTCCCGATGGGTGTAAGTGTATGCATGCCTCAGAAGTGTCTTTTTAAACTAGCCTTGTTGAGACGCCGGATTACAGCGTTAAAGAAAATAGGGCGGTAGGTTTGCGTTCAACGCTCACCGCTCAGGGTTGGAACACCTTTCCCGTAACCTTCGCCAGATTGCGGACTTTAACCTCTGAAACCCGAACCATCAGGCACCTGTGCCGGTCTGCTCCAGGTAATCCCGGGCCATGAACAGGCCGGTAATGGTTTTGGCATCCAGGATTTCGCCACTGGAGATCATCAAAAGTGCCTTTGACAGGGGGATAGGTTGCACGGCAATCTGTTCATCCCGGTCAAGATTTTGTTGGGTCGCGGTCAGGCCGGTGCAGAGAAAAAGGGTAATGACTTCATCTGAATATCCCGGGACCGGAATGATCTTTCCCAGGCGTACCAATTGCGACGGCCGGTAGCCGGTCTCCTCCTCAACTTCCCGCCGGGCACAGGCTTCCGGGGCTTCACCCTGTTCAAGAGTGCCGGCCGGTATTTCCCAGATATCCTGTCTAATCGCATGGCGGTACTGCTGTAGCATGAGTACCTGCCGGTCATCGGTAAGCGGCACCATGGCGGCGGCCCCGGGGTGATGAATCACATCGAGATCCGTGGTGTGCCCGTTTCCCAGGGTGACATTCTCTTTGTCAAGGGTGAAAACCCTTCCCTGGTACAATGTTTGAGATTGGTTGATTTTGGCAGACATAGTAAGGGTTTTCAGGCTGAGGCTGAAGGCTCAACCAAGAATCCGAACATCTTTATTTGCCCTGGAAATGGTAAATTTGCTACCTGCCGAAACATTACTTTTTTTCGCTGGCTTCAAAATGACGGATCAGCTCATCGACCGTCTGGCCGTTGGGGGCCATGGCCAGCGGATTGATCTCGAGTAGCCCCCGCCAGGCGGCCATGGCGCCTTTTTCGTCCTTGAGATCATGCAGCAGGACAATCCCCTTGTTGAACCGGGAGGTTTCATGTTTGGGGTCCACCCCAATGGCCCGGTCAAACATTTCCACGGCCTTCTCGGAGTTGCCGGACCGCCGGTACATGACACCCAGGTCGGTAATGACGTTGGCGTTGTTCGGATTGATTTCCAGGGCGCGGGTATAAGCTTCAATTGCCGCGGCATGCTGGGCGGTGTCAAAATAGAGATTGCCCAGTTCCACCCAGGTCTTGCCGTCGCCGGGATTTTTTGCCACCACCTTTTTGAGCATGGCGATCTGGCTTGTCTTTTCAGAATTCAAGTTGGCGGCCACCCCGGAAGAGGATGGCGGCATGCTGGCCACAGTGGGACCACTACTATCGAGCTTGTAGACAGTAAAAGCAGCGCCCACCATGAACCCGAAAGCCATGGCGACGCAGATGGCAATCACCAGGGTTTCAAATTTATACCGCTTCTCTTCTTTTTTTTCCGGCTTGCCCATAAATCCGTCCTTGACTTTGCATCAGACCCGGTTTCTTGAAGGGGCCTTACACGGCTCTTTTCCATTGCATCCGATTATTTTTATGCTGGGCTACCATTCTCATTTTTTCCTCTTTTGTCAATAGGCGTCTGGGCCGGGCAGCGGGTTTATCCCTGGAAACAACAGCGTTTTGGAATGATGTTCATACCCAATTGACGGATACCGCCCAAAACCGTATAAACCAAAGATCTTACCGGAGGCTGTCTTAAATATGTTTTCTTGTCGGGCGTCTTGTGCGGCGTCTTGTCCTTCGAAGCTCATAGAGCGAAGTAGGAAGCCTAAGGGGAAGACGTAAGCTCTCGGAGCGAGGACGGGATATTGAACCAAAATCCTATTTTTAAGATAGTCTCTGATAAAATCGAGGGGAGAAACCCATGCAAAATTTGGCTGGCAAGACCGTTCTGATTACCGGTGCGGGCTGTGGAATCGGAAAACTGATGGCCCTGGAGGCGGCCCGAGAGGGCGCCGATCTCATCCTGGTCGATATCAATGCAGAGAACCTGGTCAGTGCCGCCAGCGCAGCTGAGCAGGCCGGGGCCACGTGTGTTGCGCACACCTGTGATATATCCGATCATGACAAGGTGGCGGCGGTATGCGCGAATGTAGAGGCCCGGTTCGGGGGCGTAGATATCCTGATCAACAATGCCGGGATCGTCACCGGAAAACCGTTTCTTGATCTATCCCTTGATGACATGCATCGCAGTATGGACGTCAATTTCTGGGGCCATGTCTATTTCACCCGCCAGTTTCTGCCCGGCATGCTGGCCCGTGGACGGGGAAACATCGTGAACCTGGCCTCTTCCTCAGGCCTGCTGGGTATGGTCAACCTCTCCGATTATTGCGCCAGCAAGTTTGCCGATGTGGGCTTTTCCGAAGCGCTGCGGCGAGAGTTGAGGAGCAGCGGCCACACCGGGATAGTGGTGACCTGCGTCTGTCCGTACGTGATTGACACGGGCATGTTCAAGGGCTTCAAGCCGCTGCTGTTCAATCCGGTCTTGAAGCCTGAAAAAGTAGCCGCGGCCGTCATGGCCGCTGTTCGAAAGAATCGGCCGTACGTATTCATACCATTTTTCATGATTCAGCTCATGCGCCTGTTGAAAGTCCTGCTTCCCACCGGCCTGTTTGACTGGATTCTGCACGTGACGGGCGGCTCGCAAGCAATGAGTACGTTTAAAGGGAGATAGGTGGGAGGCTGAAGGTAGAAGGTATAGGGTATAAGGTGTAAGGTTGTGGGAAAATAAAACTATTAAAGTAGAAGCTGTCTCAAGTGCGGATTTTGGTTCAAGATCAAGGCGGAGGTGAATTTTTAACCGGAGGAATACTAATGTATTTCGAGGATTGAACATTCGCGCCCAACGCCGAGATTGGACCAAAAGGCGCGCTTGAGACAGCTTCTTAGTTGATGATGTATTTTTCGGGGTTAACCGGAACCCCATTAAGCTTTATCTGGTAGTGCAGATGCGGACCGGTACTGCGGCCGGAATTGCCCATCAATGCTATGACATCACCCCGTTTGACCCTCTCGCCCCGTTTCTTTTTAAACTTCTCACAATGCGCATAGCGGGTGACAAAACCGTGACCATGATTGATCTCGATCACTTTTCCCATCAGCCAGCGGCGCCCGGCGTAGGATACTTTACCGTCGGCCGGGGCGATAATCGGCGTACCGATGCGATTGGCAATGTCCAGGGCATTGTGGAATTCACGGCGCCCGGTAAAAGGAGAGATGCGGTAAGCGAACCGTGAGGTAACCCACCCGCGAGCCGGTCGAATCGAGGGGGTGGACGCCAGCAGGTCGACCTGGGTCTCGAGATATTTCAGCAGAGAATCAAAGCCGGCCGCCTGGCTGCCCGAAGCATCGTTCAGCTGGTTTGTCTGATGGTGCATTTCGCGGATCAGCGAGTTGTGTTTCTCGGTCAATGGGATGCGTGGGTCCAGATCATCCGGGATCGCCCCGCCCATACCGAACAGACCGGTGTTATCGCCGGTATTTTCAATATTGGCAATAATCCGAATTTTTTTCTCGAAGGTGTTGAGTTCCACCAACCGTGATTTGAGGGCGTCTATTTCCCGGGCAAATTTTTGTAGTTGGGAGCGCTGGATCGCGATAGTCTGGCCCTGGGTCGTGTTCTGCCGTGAAAGGGCCAGCGTATTCTGATAGGCACTACGAACCTGGATATAGTCATACAGACCGGCACCGGCCAGGGAAAGTGTCGCAAGGACCAGCAACAGGACGGTCCAAAGAAACTTACGGGAAACAGACAACTGGCGGACCGGGGCGTGGGTATTGCTCAGCAGGTAAAATGTAAACGTTCGGTTCATAGAAACCACTGTCATACTATGAGGCGGTTGCTACCTTTTGAAAGCAGCCTTTACCCCGGTTCTTCCATCATGGCGAGGCCAACCAGGTAATGTCCTTTAAAGCGGCCGGTCTGCTCCTGGATAATATACCGTATCTTCGTTTTAATATAGTCGCCTGGTTTCCTGCGGTTCGTCGGTGTATAGCGAGCTTTGATCTCATCACCGGTACGCAGATGCGCCAGAACAGAAGATCCCTCTTTTACCAGAAAGAAGAGCCCTTTTAAAGGAACTTCCCATATTTTGGATTGATAAACCGCCCCCATGTCCTGGATGTGAAATTCGACACACGCATAGCCAGGTTCACAGGTGTCTTCGTCTGGACTGGTATGTTGGGTTGATTGTGTTAAGGCCATCTTGGTTCCCCTATTAGATAATTATGGTAGTACCCGGACCGGGAAGCGCAGCGGCTGTTACGGTCTATTCTATGTATCGGGTTTTTTCGAATTTACATTAGTGAAAAATATTATAAATTCAAATATTTCTTTATCTAAACAGGTGAAACCACGCAGGCCTTCGAATTGGTTGCACAAACTGCATCAGCAACAGTATTCGTCGCACCGGTGTGGTGTGGGTAGAAGCTACCTAAAATCCGGGTAGCGTCTACAAGATGAAAACGGTGCCATGCAATTTTCATCTTTGAATGTAAGGTCGGGTTCCCGATTGATCTGAACACACGCCGGAAGAGATGCGGTTTGGCTTGCGATTGAAACCGGGTCTTTGTCGGGGTGTCAAATTCACCGGGAAAGGGGTGGCCGTGGGATGAGTCGGCCACCCTTCCCGACAAACCCTTAATTCCCAGATGCGTCATCGGGCGAATGATTTGGTTATATTCCGTGAATTAAGGGTACTCATTTCTATATCAATTAGCGTGCCAAAACATGAAAAAAAATTTAAACATATGTAATTATTGTAAATTATAGATTTGTAAAATTTGAGAAAAGACTTGATGTTGATATTTGGCGGGTGTATGGTGAAATATCAACAAAACATATGCTGAAATATCGATACTAACATGCGACATTCCGACATTAGCCTGTTTAAATCCCTCTCTGAGGAACTGGACCCCAAAGTCCTGCAGCGCAAGTTCCTGTTGTCTTTGCTGGAGCTACAAGGCGTTGGTCGGGGATCAATCTGGATAAAACGCGATGACAAGATCTTGTGCATCGAAGCCGTGGGTGTGGAAAGTGAGAACGTTAAAAATGTTGAGATCGATGCCGGGCGACCGAGTGTGGTGGGATGGGTGATCGAGCATGGCAAGATGACCATCGCCGAGCCGAGGGCTGACAAACGTCATTATCGAGAACTGGAAGAGAAATTGGCCGTCAAGAGCAGCCTGATCCTCTGCTTTCCCCTTTTTCTGAGGGATCAAACTGTATACGGTGCCGTTCAAATAATCGATACGTCTCCGGAAACGAGCAGACTGAACCTGGATCAGGACTACCTTGATCATATCCAGGACCTGGTCAACATCGGTTCTACTTCACTGGCCAATGCAATCTTTTACAATAACAGCCTTAAAGAAGCCGATGCCCTGCGGCAGACCTTGAACATCATCAGAAGTGAGGGCGTTATCCTTGGGCAAAGCCCGAGTTTTCTCAAGGTACTCGAGCGAATCCGCAGTTATGCCGCGACCGACTATCCGGTGCTGATTACCGGTGATAGCGGAACCGGTAAAGAGTTGGCCGCCAATCGCATTCATGAGTTGAGCAATCGACGGGATAAACCCTTTCTGGTCCAAAATTGCAGCGCCATCCCGGAAAACCTGTTGGAAAGTGAACTTTTCGGACACCGGAAAGGCTCTTTTTCAGGCGCCATCGAGGACAAGATCGGGCTTTTTGAGGCTGCCGATGGCGGTACTGTATTTTTGGATGAAATCGGGGATATGCCCCTCAGCCTCCAGGCCCGGATCTTGCGTGTTATCCAGAACAGCGAAATAAAGCCGGTGGGACAGATCCAGGTCAAAAAGGTCGATATACGCATCATCTCAGCCACCAATATCAACATCCAGGAAGCGGTGAACACAGGCGAATTCCGCCAGGATCTCTTCTTCCGACTTTCCGTACTGCCCTTGCAGCTGCCCCCGCTCAGGGAGCGGAAGGAGGATATTCCGCTCCTGTTCCGGCATTTCATGAAGCGGGAATCCCTGCGAATGGGGCTGCCGGCCAAGCCGACTGTGCCCGAGGCCATGCGCCTGCTGATTGATTACGCTTGGGATGGAAATATCCGGGAGCTCGAAAATATTGCTCGCTATCTCCTGGTCGTTGTAGATTCGGACGTCATCGAACCACAGGATCTGCCCTTTTTCTATGACCTGGGACGACAAATGGCGCCGGTTTCTCCACCGGCTGTCGGTGAGCTGCAGGCCGCTACTCCAGCGACCGCAGCGCCCCCTGGCCGGGACCTTGCATTTGGGGAGCGTACCCGGGATCAGGTTGAGAAAGCGTATGTGCGCTACCTGCTGGAACAATATGACGGTAACGTAACCCGGGCCGCCAAGGCCGCGGCAATCAATCGTTCAACGTTTGCCTCGCGGATGCGCAAGTTGAAAATAAGCAAGTAGTAGTCATCTCAAGTAAGCCTTTTGGTTCAAGCTCGTCGTTGGTGCGAAAATCTGCACCTGGAGCAGCTCCCCCGCTAGCCTTAACGCGCGCCACGCTTACGCAAATTCATAATCAATAGTTCCAGGGACAACTCAGCTGAAGATGGTCGTTCCGGCCGGTGGTTTTTACGTCGGTATTCAGCCAGCCAAATGCCGGGAAGTTTTCTATCTGCGCTGTTTGAAACCGGCGTCTACTACAATGGCGTTTTTACGCCCCTTCTTCCTTAGCTTGCGGAGTCGCCGCAAGACGCGCTGGAAATCGGTGGCCGTGGTGTCCTGCTCCCAGCCCGAACGGTCCATGTATTTGAAAAGGGCTTTCCCATCACGGGTCGACCGAGTTCCCCGGATGAGCTCTTGCCTGAAGTTGTCGAGTATCTGTTCACCTTCTTCCAGGCTGGTTGCGTAAGAATAGCGATAGCCGGTCGGCAGCCCGTCTAGAATTCGATAGGACGGGGTATTGAACTGGCCGGGTTTCAGCACCCGAACCGCCTTACCGATCCCGATCTTCAATAGGTGCTGTTGCGCTTTGTTCAACAGGTCGCCATTTTCCAACAACAGGTCCCACACATGGCGAAAGTCAGTTAAACAAGTCAGATCGGGTTCAAGTTCACTTGCCGCGGTTTTCACGGCCTCGATAACCCGGGCCAGCTCTTCCCGGTTCCTGGCCGTGAGGGTAATGGTTAAACGATTAAGTTTTTTATCTACCTTGACACTGCTCACGATTCCTCCCGGACAACGGATGGAAAGAGGCCTGCGTTGGTGTGCGGCAAGAACTTGGCCGCCGAAAACCGGTTCATGAAATCCTGATTCACATTGAGTTCCAGGTAGGTGATGCTGTTCCGAATACTATCGATTTCCGCCAGGCAGGCAGCATGTTTCAGATAGTGGATGGTGCCCCCCAGGCTGCTGTTGCCCAGGCTCTGGTAGGCGGTCAGGGGCAGGTCGGGCAGCATCCCAATGGAAATGGCCGCCCGGGGATTGATAAAAGAGCCGAAAGTGCCCGCCACGTAAAAAGACGCCAGGTCTGTCAGAGCGGTACCAACTGATTGGCTGATGGTTTCCAGGATGGTGTACATGGCCGCCTTGGACCTGATCAGGCTGTCCAGGTCCGCCTGGCTGATGGTCAGGTCGCGACCGGTCCCCGAATTTTCCCCGTTCACCAATACGAAATGGGCCAGTTCCGCCTCGTACCGCATGCGACCGGCACACTTTTCCGGGACCAGCTTACCGCGGATGTCGAGCCTGCCGGACATAAACAGGGCCGCAGCCAGGTCGATTACGCCGGAGCCGCAGATTCCGACCGGTGGCAGATCATCAATAGTGCTGACGCGCAGCTTTGAGGAACCGGGCACCCGCTGTACCTGATCGATGACGCCGGGCCCGGCCAGCATGCCCATTTTGGTGACGCCGCCTTCAAGAGCCGGGCCGGCCGCCCCGGCACAGGCAATCAGCCAGTTCCGATTGCCAAGCACGACCTCGGCATTGGTGCCGACATCTACCATGATGGCGGTTTCCTCCTGGTTGTGCAGGCCGGCATACAGGATTCCGGCGATGAGATCGCCACCAAAGTAACTGCCAATGTTTGGGAAAATAAAGACCCTGGTACGCGGATTTAGTTTCAGGCCTAGATCCGCAGCTTTTAACAGGTCGGGCCGGTTGACCACCGGAATATAGGGTTCCCGGATAATCCACTGTGGGTCAAGCCCCATAAACAGGTGCGTCATGGCCGTGTTTCCAGCCACTGCGGTCAGCAGCACTGCTTCCGGTTCAAAGCCGCAACTTTGGCACAGGCTGGCAAGTTCTCCATTGAGGCTGTCGACGATCAAGGCCTGCAAGGCCGCCAGGCCCCCCGGTTCGGCTGCGTAGTGGATGCGGGCCAGGATATCGGGGCCAATGGTGTATTGGGGGTTGTCGAAGGAGCTCTCCGCCAGGACGCCTCCGGAAACCAGATTGACCAGCTGCAGTACCACCCGGGAGGTACCCAGGTCGATCGCAGCCCCAACCGGGGCAGGATCACTGACCGGCGCCATGTCAATTACGGTCCAGTGGTCGTTCCGGCAGCTGAGTACACAATTGAACTCATTGCCGGCAGCGCGGATGAGGCCGGGGAGTATTCGCAGCAGATCCAAATCGATAGAGACGTTTCCGTTGGCAAGGGCAGGCTTCAGAGCGGCGAGGACGCGTTCAGCGTCAGCCGTGTTATTCTGCAGGCTGGGGGTGGGCACAGAAATTGTTTTTACCCATCCGTTGATTGCTTTTTGTTTCATACCTGAAAACGAATTGCCCCCACCCTTCTATATTGGGATATGCGGGACTGTTTCTGAATTCCTGACTTAGAAACAGTCCATGATGAAAGATGCAAAATTAATTGCCGGTGCCACGGTCACCGTTACGGTTAAAAAGCACAAAATCCTCAGACCCGCAAGGGCCGACCTTTAACTTTTAGACGCTGAAATTAAGAATCTCGAAACCCAATAGATCCCAGGCAAGATAAGGGCTCTGCTTGGTGTTATCACCAAAGTTTATGACTTTATACGGTATTTTTCTTTTTCAGGCCGGCTGTTCTATTTCTTGGAGAATCGCCTGCATGATTTCTCCGGCACGGCCTTTCAGCAGGTAGTCGCTGGTGGTGTGGGTAAGCGGCGTGGATTCACGGTTGATCTCGATGACCACGGCGCCACTTTGCTTGGCGATGACCGGCATAAACGCCGCCGGCTGTACTACGGCGGAAGTGCCGATGACCAGCATCAGGTCGCACCGGGCGGCGACAGCTTGTGAACGGGTCAAGTGTTGGGGCGGGATCAGCTCGCCGAAGAAGACACAGGCCGGCCGGAGAATACCACCACACGTGCATTTCGGTGGCATTTCTTCCAGGGTGACATCGGCGGTATTTATTTCCCGGCGACATGCCAGGCACTCCATAACCGCGAATGAGCCGTGAAACTCGATTACATCCGTGTTGCCGGCCATCTGGTGCAACCCATCAACGTTCTGGGTGATAATTGTCTGCAAATACCCCAGGGACTCCAGGCGTGCCAGCCCCAGGTGGGCATCATTGGGGCGCGCTGTATCCAGGGTGCTTTTCATTTCGCCGATGAGGGTCCGCCATACCTTTTCGGGATCGCGCATGAACGCGTCTATGTGGGCGTACTCCATGGGATCGAATTTTTCCCAGATCCCGCCTTTGCCGCGGAAAGGGGGAATGCCGCTTTCAACACTGATGCCGGCGCCGGTCAGGGCAACCACCTTGCGACTGGCGGCAATATCATACGCGGCCTTTGTAATCAGATCGGGCATGTTTTTAGGTGTAAGGTGTAAGGTGTAAGGTAAAAGGTGTAAGGTAAAAGGTATAAGGCTCAAGGTAGTGGGCAAAAGGTTGAAAATTGAGGTCGTCTCTAAGCGGTATTATGAGTTGTTTTGATTCAGCCTGCTACCTTTTACCTTCAGCCTGCGTTTCTCATAACTGAAATGTGTCGTTTGCCGCTACGGCAAAACAATCCATGCTTATCTTTTCCCGTTTGATACGTTTGCGGCACTTGGCGACGATGGCATCCATGCCCTCATCGGACCGGTCTTGGTTCAGGTGGAACAACCCAAACCGTTTGACCCCGGCCTCAATGGCCAGATCAAGGGCCTGGGTATAGGTGCTGTGACCCCACTCGATGGTCTCCTTGTACTCTTCATCGGTGTACTCGGCATCGTGAATGAAGAGATCCACTCCCCGGGCAAAATCAAGGTAATCGGCCCGCTTCAGACCCCCGCGGTGTTGAAAGCCGAGCTCATTATCCGTCAGATAGACAAAGCTTTTCCCGTTTTCGGTGAATTTGTAACCTGCACCGCCATTGGGATGACTCAAGGGAATCGGGTCGATGGTGAGTGCCCCGATGGAAAATTTCTCCGGGCAGGCATCGGGATATTCGATGCTGGCCTTTATTTCAGAATATTTCACTGGAAAGCTGGGGGGCGACATGACCTTGTTGAGCATTTTTTCCACAAAATCAGTGTGAAATGGACACTTATGGATGGTCAATTGCGTGCGTCCATAGAAAATTGGTTTGAAAAAAGGAAACCCCATGACGTGATCCCAGTGCGCGTGGGTGAAGATCAGGTGATAGGCATGCCGTTTTTGGTCCATCAATTTGTTACCCAGACGGCGGATACCGGTACCGGCGTCGATGATAATAATCTCATCATCGGCCGAACGGATTTCGAGGCAGGATGTATCGCCGCCATATTTAAGATACTCCTTCCCGGAAACAGGGGTAGAGCCTCTTGATCCCCAGCAGGTTATGCGCATAGCAGCTCCGTAAGATCTTGATATTATTGAGCGATTACAGTTTTCTGGCGACGCTCGCAACCTGGTCCGGGTTAAAAACCCGCAGGTTGTTAACGCCTTCAGCTATGACGGGTGATGGATGATTGGATCAGCCAGATTTTTATTATTTTTGAATCTATAACAAAAACGGATGTTTTTCAATATTTTCGCGTTTTACCCAGGATTGTATGCCAGATTCCGTCCCGACTCCAGCGTTCCAGGATGGTCACCGGGCGGTTGGCGAGATAGTCGCTGATCCGTTTGGCGTCGCTGCGCAGCATCCCGGAAAGGATAAACCAGGGCTTTTCCAGGTAGCCGGGATCGCGGACCAGGTGCTGCATGACATCATAATGAATATTGGCCACCAACAGATCCGCCGGGTAAGCCAGATGTTGTTCCGCCCGCCCGTTGACCACCAGAATACGCTGTTCCATATGATTGTGGCGCACATTTGCGAGGGTGGTCACGGTAGCCAGGTAGTTGAAGTCCACGGCCAGCGCCTGGTTGCAACCGAGCTTGGTCGCGGCCAGGGCCAGGACCCCGGTCCCGGTGCCCAGATCAAGCACGCGCTCTATCCGCTCAGTTGTGCAAATACGATCAATGGCTTTCAGGCAGTCTGCGGTAGTCGGGTGGGTCCCCGTGCCAAAAACCACCCCGGGGTCCAAAATGATGTCCAGCCTGCCATTTTCCGGGGCGGCTTCAATCCAGGGTGGACACAGTAGGAAGCGGCCGATTCGGACCGGTTCGATCCGTCCGCCCTGCCACTCGGCGTAGGTCATCTGGTAGTGGTCCACCAGGCGTAAATGGGGGTGGGCGGCCACCAGGCGAGCAACCGCTTTTTCAGACGGGCACCGGAAAAAGAGGAAGGAAAACCCCTCCTCTTCCCAGTTGCCGATAAAGGTGTCATCCTGTATACCGGCCTGCGGGGGCAGGCGGCCTGCGAGGTAATAAATATAAAGATCGGAATCAGGTCCTATGTGTTCGGTAGGCCTCTTGTTCATTTATGCTGCGGCAGCTGGTCCATGTACCATTGCATGGGGTCCAGGTGAGTAAAACCCAGGGTCTCTAGCTTCTTCTTTATCGGACCCACGTTCTGGGTAAGCAGGTAGGGAAAGACGGCCCGCATATTCTCATCCCAGTAGCGGGCCACCAGGATGCTGCCGATGGAGATGTTTTCGGCGGTAATGGCATCTACGATCTTCTTCATCTGGCCCACTTTTTCTTCAACCAGGACACACAGCAGCGTACCGGGTTCACCGATACCGAGCACGTTGGTGAAGGCTCGTAGCAGATCCCGGACCGAAATCATTCCCGTGAGCCGTCCGTCGTCCGCCACTACCGGAAACGCACCCACCTTTTCTTTCTGGATCTTCAAGAGCGCGTCCTGGATGGTGTCCAGTGGGGATATGGTTTTCGGCTGCGGGGTCATGATATCCTTGATTTTCAGCGCGGCAACTTTTTCCTTCTCCTCCTGGCTGGTGATGCCTTTGTAAAGATCGTAAGGCAGAGCGCTGCGGATGCCCCGGTCAGTGATAATGCCGATGAGTTTGTCGTCATCTTCAACCACCGGCAGGTGGCGGATTTCATTGTCCCGCATAAGGTCCCGGGCGGTAAAAATAGAGTCATCCGCCGTAATGGTAATGACCCGGGCGGTCATTGAATTACTTACAAACATTGTGTCCTCCTGAGTTATGAAACTTCTTTAAGTGCCTAAAGTGAACCAAAGTTTGAAGTGATCTAAAATTTAGGTATCCTGCTGATTTTATATACATACGGGAGCGAAAGCGACTCATTAACTTTAGGCAATTTAGATCACTTTAGTCACTCCGCACTGTATTTACCTGTTCAGGAGAATGTCTACATGGTTACTGGCCAGCTCACCCAGGCGTCGGAGACAATAGCCACCCTCCAGCACCGACACCAACCTACCCTGGGTATGCGCGGTCGCTGCATCGAAAAGGGTTTCCATTATCTGTGTATATCCTTCGGTCGTTAGGCTGACGCCGGACATGTCGTCTTCGCAATGCGCGTCGAAGCCGGCTGAAATCAGGATAAATTGTGGCTTGAAATCAGCCAGGGCCGGCAAGAGATCTGACTCGAAATGGGCCGCATATTCACTGTCCCCCTGACCGGGAAGAATCGGCAGATTCAGCGTTGCGCCGCTGCCGGCCCCATCGCCGCTTTCAAAGGCGCGTCCGGTTCCGGGAAATGCGAACGACGGATGTTCATGAATGGAAAAGTAGAAAACGGAGGGGTCTTTTTCGAATATATGTTGGGTGCCGTTGCCATGGTGCACATCGAAATCGATGATTGCCACCCGATCGATCTTCCATTTTTTCTGAAGGTAGCGCGCTGCGATGGCGATGTTGTTGAAGTAACAAAACCCCATGGCGCAGTCCACTTCGGCATGGTGCCCCGGCGGACGCACTGCGCAAAAAGCATTGTCTATCTCGCCCTGCATCAGCAAATCGATGGTGTCCAATATGCCGCCGACAGCGAGCTGGGCAATTTCGTATGTGTCGGCACACATCTGATTGTCGGGGTAGTCAATGGTCTTGCGACCACCGAAGCAGGCTGCCTCAAACCGGCGGATATAGGCTTCATCGTGTACGGACTCAATCCATTCCATGGCTGCCGGGCTGGCGCTGATGCGGACCAGCTTTTCAAGTTGGCCGCCCGTTTCAAGGCCTTTGAGGATCGCCTCTAAACGTTCCGGTACTTCCGGGTGATAAGGCCCGGTATCGTGCAGGAGGTAGCGGGGGTCGTACAAAAAGCCTGTTCGATTCATAAAGATTCCAGAGAATAGGCGCTACGGAATAACCGTCTCAAAGATCCTTTCCGAAGCGGCGATGGCCGGATTTTCTTCCGGTATGTCAATCGTCGGGCGGCCTTCAAAATCATACTCGTAAACCGTATTGTCATCCGGCAGCGTACCAAGTAGATTCAGTTCGTTTTCGTCTAGAATCGCTTTGATCTTGGTGGAGGGTTCCTCTTTGCAGCGGTTGATGATCAACCCACATTCTTTGAAACCGACGTTCAGCTCCGCGGCCAGTTTGTTGATGCGGGTAGCTGCCTGGATGCCGCGCCGGGAGGTGTCGGACACCAGCAGGAGCAGGTCCACATTGCGGGTGGTCAGCCGGCTGATATGTTCCATGCCGGCCTCATTGTCCATCACAATGTAGGGGTAGTTGCCCGTCAGCTTTTCCAAAAAACCGGTCAGCAGGGTATTGGCGGCGCAATAGCAGCCGGAGCCCTCCGGTTGTCCCATGACCACCAGGTCGTAGCCGGTCGATTCCACGATGGCTTGTTCGAGCTTCATCGACATGAATACATCCTTGGTCATGCCGCTGGGTACGGCGCCTTTTTTCATTTCTTCCCGGGCATTGCCCAGTGTGTCGGTCACTTCCAGCCCGAGGACTTCGTTGAGATTGGCGTTGGCGTCGGCATCCACCCCCAGGACGGGGACCCGCTCAGTCTTGACGAGATAGCGGATGAGCATGCCGGCGACGGTGGTTTTTCCGGTGCCGCCTTTGCCGGCCAGGGCGATTGAGTAGGGCATCTTTGGGTACATCCTTTCAGTAAGCGTTGTCAAAACTGTTGGTTTGGATCACGCTTTTGATTTGCGCAACTAGCCAACAACTTTTAAGTTAGTCTGTTACAACAGTCAACCCTAATAATAAGACTGTTCAGGGGGTTTGCAATGCAGTCGGCGGGGCGGGTCCGCCAACGGCATTCTCCTGAGGGCCGAACAGAGATAACAGCCCGATCTATTTACTGAATACGCTTCAGCGTCATGGGTAAAACGCCTTGCATTGGACTCGGGGTTATGGTACCTCTGCTAATTGTTTGCGGAACATCCCATAACGAAATGTCTCCTGCCACGGTGACTGATGTTTAACGCGTATCCATCCACAGCGGCGTTTTCTGCCCGGAGTGGCGCTCCAGCTTCGTTAGCGGTTAAAGGTCGCAGCCGGCCCAGCGGTCGGACCCAAGACCGGCCCGTGTGGACGGACACGAACCACCAAGAGAGAAGGGAACAGCATGGAATTTGAACTAAGTAAGTCACAAAAAGAAATTCAAAAGGCAGTTAAAGATTTCGTTAAAGGCGAGTTTAAAAAGGATGTCATTGAAAAGCTGGTTGAAGACCACGCATACCCCACCGCCATTTGGAAGAAGGCGGCCGACCTGGGGTTTATCGGCATACACTTTCCAGAAGAGTATTCCGGCGAGGGTCTGGGCGTCATGGAAAATATCCTTGTAGCCGAGGAACTCTGCCGGGGTGACTCTTCGGTCGGGGCCTGCCTGATCCTGGCGGATTTTGCCTCCGAGATCGTGCTGCACTTCGGTTCTGATGAAATGAAGGCCAAATGGCTCCCCAAAGTGGCCGAGGGAGAGGTGCTGTCCTGCGGTGCCTTTACCGAACCGGACCACGGTTCCGATATCACGCGCATGGATACCACCGCGTTACGAGACGGCGATGAATGGGTGATCAACGGCAGCAAGATCTTTATCACCAATGGTGGCGAAATGGCTGGATTCTACAGCGTCCTGTGTCAGACGGACCAGGAAATTTCCCCCAGCCACCGGGGTATGAGCACCATTCTCGTTGAAGCCGACCGGCCGGGGGTTTCGACGGTCGATGTGGGGCTCAAAATGGGGATCCAGCTAATGGATACTGCCGAGGTGATTTTCAAGGACGTCCGCGTTCCGGCGGCCAACCTGATCGGAGAGGAAAATCGTGGTTTTTACCAGGTACTTGAATTCTTCGATGAAAGCCGGATACTCATAGCGGCCCAGGGGCTCGGCACGGCCCAGGGTGCCTTTGATCGGGCCCTTAAGTACACGAAAGGTAGAGAACAGTTCGGTAAAAAGATTGCCACCTTCCAGGCCAATCAACACAAGCTGGCCGATATGGCGACCAAGATTGAAATGGCCCGCCTGTTGACCTATAAGGCGGCCTGGAATTTCGACCAGGGCCGCATCGACCCGAAATTGACCTCCATGGCCAAAATGGTGGCCGCCCGGACGGCTGTGGAAGTGTGTGACGAAGCAATCCAGTTGCTGGGTGGATACGGCTACATGGCTGAGTATGAGGTCGAACGGTTCTACCGGGACGCCAAGATCTGTGAGCTGTATGAAGGTACCAAGGAAATTCAGAAAAATACCATTGCCAGCAGTGTACTGGGCAAACTCAAATAGTTGCCGCACACAGATGGCATCTTCTTGTCCGGCAAAGCCTGGGCGACGACGGGTTGGCCCGGGGCGGCGTTCTCCAGGCTTCGCTGGAAGCTCCGCCCGGCAAGCGCTTTTTGAGATCCTCGACGTAGCGCCGACTACGCCTCCGGTCTCAAAAGCGCTCAAGCCTTCCATCTTCGCCTAAAGGCTACGCCGGACATGTGCTCCGAGCCAAAATCTACCATCTGTGAATAGACACAGTCGTGATAAACAGCTGCGTGACCCAGCCGGTAAGATTCCCCGGCTGGGCTGCCTGTGAGCCGAAACGATATTGATATAACACCTTGAACAGCGGGGAGGCATATTAAAATGGCGGATCTTGTTGACCTGTTTAAAAAGACCATGCTCACCGGTGTTGGCCTGGCCCTGAAAGGGAAAGACGAAATCGAAGAGCTGTTCAAGGAGTTCGAAGAGAAACTGAACCTCAAAGACGAAGACGGTCACAGTTTTCTGGCCGAGTTCAAAAGCAAGATCGATGAAACCCAGGACAAGCTTGAACAGCGCGTAGAAAAGGCCGTCAAGGAGTTCATGAAGAAGGCCGACCTGGTTACCGGTGCGGAACTCAACGCGCTGAAAAAAGAGATCCGGGAGCTGAAGAAGGCCATCGGAGAACGTCCCGATTAGAAGCGATTTTAAAAGCGCCTTTTCGCACAATCTCTGCGTTGGGCGCGAATATCATATCCTCGAAATACACTAGTATTCCTCCGGTATGATATCCACGACCGCCTTGCTTGCCCGGCGTAGCTCCATGAGCGCAGACGGGACCTTGAGCGAAAATGCACTTTTAAAATCGTTTCCATCTCATTTTCATTTTTTTTAGATTCTACCCAGCCCAATCGAATTAAAGTTAACTCGTTATCATCTGACCGATCATAAATAACTGTACTTATTGAGATTGTTCCGCTACACTTCCAGCTATGCTGAGCATTCGCAAAATAGGCGTCCTGGGGAGGACGTATCGCCATCTCAACCGCTATCGTCATATCCTGGGCGTGTTTATTTCTTATGGTTTCGATGAGCTGCTGGATTTGCTCAAGCTCGACCAGTTCATTACCTCCGGCCTCAAGCTGGTTTCCAAGGAGCGGGACAAGCCGGTCAGCCGCTATTCCAGGGCCGAGCGCATCCGCATGGCCATCGAGGAACTGGGTCCAACCTATGTCAAGCTGGGCCAGATTCTCTCCACCCGGCCCGACCTGATTCCCATGGAACTGGTGAACGAACTCTCCCGCCTGCAGGACCGGGTTCCGCCCTGTAGTTACGAAGAGGTCAGTGCGGTCGTTTCCCAGGAACTGGGTGCTCCCCCGGAGCAGGCCTTTGCCACCTTCGAGAACGAGCCGCTGGCATCCGCCTCTATCGGACAGGTCCACCGGGCGACCCTCGCCGAGGGAGAAAAGGTGGCCGTGAAAGTCCAGCGGCCGGGGATGAAAAAGATCATCGAGGTGGACCTCGAAATCATGTTGCATCTGGCCATGCTCATGGAGCGCCACATCAAGGAGGTGGCTTTCTATCGGCCCGTGAAAATCGTGGAAGAGTTTGCGCGGGCGTTGGAAAAGGAGATCGACTACGCCATCGAGGCTGCCAGCATGGAGCGCATGGCCGGGTACTATGAAGACGATCCGGATTACTACATCCCCAGGGTATACCGCCGCTCATCGACATCTCGTGTGTTGACCATGGAGTACGTGGATGCAACCAAAATATCGGACATCGGCGAACTGGACAACGGTGGCCTGGACAAGCACGCCATTACCCGCAAAGGGGCCGATTTCTACCTCAGCCAGATATTCGAACACGGGTTTTTTCATGCCGATCCGCATCCTGGCAACATATATATTCTACCGGGCGAGGTGATCTGCCTGTTTGATTTCGGCATGATGGGTACAGTGGACCTGAATACCCGTGAGGATTTCGTTGACCTCGTCGATAACGTGGTGCACCGGCAGCCGGGTAAAACCATCCGGGTGTTGTTGAAGTTGACCGACTGGGACCATGAGCCCGACATGCGGCAACTCGAAAAAGACGCCGCCGAGTTCATGGAGAGCTACCTTTTCAAGTCCCTCAAAGATATCGAAATCGGCAAGCTGCTCAATCGCCTGATGGACCTTGCCGCCCGCCACCGGCTGCGGATCCCCCCGGACACGTTTTTGATGATGAAGGCCTTGGCCACGGTTGAAGGCGTGGCCCGCCTGCTGGATCCGGAATTCGACATGATCGGCCGTACAGCGCCATTTATCGAAAATGTCAAGCTGGCCCGTTTCCGCCCGGAGCGGATCACCGAGGACATCCTGCGCTATGGGACGGAGCTGCTGCATTTTTTGGATCGCTTCCCCAAAGACCTGCTGCACATCACCCGCCAGATCCGACGCCAGAAATTCGTGGTACGCTATATCAACGAACACCAGGACGAATTGATCGCGGCCCAGCACCAGGTCAGCAATCGGATCGCCTTTGCCATTGTCATCGCCGCCCTGCTGATCGGCTCCGCCATGATTGTCATTTCCAAAACCCCGCCGCTGTTCTACGGCATCTCCTTGATCGGGATTATCGGTTTCATTTTTGCAGCCGTGATGGGGATCTGGTTGTTGCTAGCGATACTTCGCAAAGGCCGGCTCTAGAAGACATCTCAAAAACATCTTTTGGCCCAATCTCGGCGTTGGGCGCGAAGTTTCAATCCTCGAAATACGCCAGTATTCCTCCGGTTGAAACTTCACGGCCGGCTTGATCTTGGACCAAAATCCGCCTTTGAAATGGCTTCTATAAATAGGACCTGAATTTGACAACACAATTGGAATCTAATTTCTTAGTTATGTTTGTGCCTTTATTGTATTTTAGGCCAAGTAAGGGGCGATGAGGTTTAGAAACCCCGGACCCTCGCTTGCCGGGCGTAGCTCGAAGAGCGAAGACTGGACCCCTTGGGCCCTCGGACCCTTTCTTCTTGTGAATTGATAAACTGCAATTTTAATAAAAGTTAACGGTCGTAATCTTCATGCTCCAATCAAAGACAAACATCGTCCTCACCGGTATGCCTGCTGTAGGCAAAAGCACCATCGGGGTGCTCCTTGCCAAGCGCCTTGGGCTGGCTTTCGTGGATACCGACATCACTTTGCAGACATCGGAGGGCAAAACTTTACAGGAGTTGATCCAAACCTACGGTTTGGAACAGTTTTGTGATTTGGAGGCCAGCCACATTCTTTCCCTGGACTACCAGGCCAGTGTGATCGCCACCGGCGGCAGTGTCGTTTATCGCCAAGCAGCCATGCGGCATCTGGGCAGGTCCGGGGTGGTTGTCTATCTGGACATCGACTTGGCCAACCTCGAAAAGCGCTTGCGGGACATCGATGCCCGGGGGGTGGTGTATGCACCGGGGCAGAGCCTGGCAGACCTCTATGCCGAGAGGCGACCGCTTTACCGCAGCACAGCGGATATCACGGTGCCGGCATCCGACGTGTCACCGGATCAACTGATAAGCCGGATTATCAACGCATTAGGCGCTAATGAATAGACACCTTCGCAGATCTGGAATATATGAATTAGCATGTGTATGAAATTTCACGGGAACAGGTTTGGCTCTTCGGCGCCCTTTCGCAGACAGGTAGCACTGCTGCTTATCTGCGTTATGTTGACTTTACCGGCTTGCGCCCGCGCTCCCCTGCGTACAAGCCCCATGCCGCAGGAGTTGTCCGGTAAATATCAACTGTTCGATCTCTGGGAAATCAGGACCTGGGGCGATGAGCCGCCGACCGAATTCAACAAGGCGATTCAATCGGCTCAATTTAATGAACGGTTTCGTACATTCGCCGACCATTTCCGGAAAGCTCCCCATTTTTTAAGCATTTCCGGGGGCGGTGCCAATGGTGCGTATGGTGCCGGCTTGATCGCCGGTTGGACCAAATCCGGTAAACGCCCCAACTTTTCAATTGTCACCGGCGTGAGTACCGGGGCGCTTATCGCACCCTTTGCCTTTTTGGGACCGGATTACGATTGGACCCTGAACGAAATTTACAACACGCATGGCACAGATGATCTGATCAATGTGCGGTCCATCATCACCGGTATATTCTCGGATGCCTTATTCGACACGAACCCGCTCAAAAAAAGGATTGCCGCGTATCTCACCCTAGATGAGATGAAGGCCATTGCTACCGAGCATGGCAAGGGGCGTGTGCTTTTGATCGGGACCACCGATATGGATGCCCTCCGGCCGGTGATTTGGAACATCGGCAAAATTGCCAAGCAGGGCGGGCCGGGCGCCCTGGAACTGATTCACCGTATCATCCTGGCCTCGGCGGCCATCCCGGTGGCATTTCCGCCGGTCATCATCCCGGTCGCCCATGAAGGCAAGGTTTACGAGGAACTGCATACCGACGGCGGCGTCACCAACCAGGTGTTTCTCTTTCCGCCGGGACTCGACTGGAAAGGTTTTGTTAAACATTTCGATATCAAAGCGAAACCCAATCTGTATATCATCCGCAATGACCGCATGATCGCTGAATATAAAACCACCCGGGCCCGGCTGAAACCGCTGGCCAGCCGTTCGATCGACAGCCTGATCCGGACCCAGGGGATCGGGGATCTGTTCCGGCTATACGTTACCGCTCAATACAACAAATTCCACTACTACCTGGCCCACGTGCCCAACGATTTTTATCGGAAAACCGATGAAATGTTCGATCCGGATTATATGCGTCCCCTTTACCAGATTGGATATGAGCAGGGTAAGCAAGGCGGTTGCTGGTATGCCACGCCGCCGGGATTGAAAATGCGCAAGAATGATCCGGGTACCAAGGGCTGCAAGCCGTTAAAATAATTCCACCGCCATGACCAAATCGCATATAAAGCCGAAGTGCAAGCCCGCCATTGATGCGACCCGCTTGGCGGCGGCGATGGATCACCTGCCGTTCGGCATCACCATCATCGATACCGCCGGGAGCATGCTTTACTACAATGCATATAGCGCCCGTTATGTGGACCGTCGGCCGGATTATATCGGCCGCGACATCCGGGATTGTCACATGGAGGATGCCAGCATAAAGAAGATCGAAGGGTTTATGAAGTTGTTGGCCGCTGGCCGCAAAGAAGAGGTACACTATGAAGCTGAACGGGGCGGCCTTCGGCTGGCGGTGACGGTCGCGCCTTTCAAATTTGAAGGGGAGTTAATCGGCTTCATCCAGAGCTTTGTGGTGATTGAGGGCTGATGGCTCTTGTAAGGCGGTTCATGCCACCACCATCATGCCGGATCCTGGATCGCTGTCCAGGACAGGCTCTATTGATTCGGCCTCCAGCGGGTCTTACGATCAATCTTACCCGATCCCGGCCTTCGCCGGGATGACAATGAAAACCCAACTATTCTTCCTTGGGATCGACCAAGGCCCCCCGCTTGATTGTCCCCCTTCCGAATTTTTTGGCAATATCATCCAGGGCCCGATCCGCCTTTTCCCATTTTTGATCCGATCCGGTGCCTGTATTATTACCGAACAGATCCTGCTGGACCGGCGTATCCACAGTCAGCAAGCCCGAGGCACCGACGCCGATAAGGCGCAGGTCCATGGTCAATGGGTATTCCCGAAACAGGTCGGCCGCGGCCTTGAAGATGGTCATGCCGGACTGGGTGGGGCGGTCCAGGGTGGTACGCCGGGTTACCAGTTTGAAATCGGCGTGCTTGACCTTCAGGGTAACGGTCCGGGCTTTGAATTTTTTGGCTCGCAGCTGGCGAGCGATGGTTTCCGATTGGGAGAGCAGTTTGTTGGTCAGAAACTGGCGATCCGAGGTATTTTCGGACAGGGTGTTTTCCGTACTGATGGAATGGGCGGCAGCATCCGGTTCGACCCGGGCGTCGCTCTGGGCATTGGCCAGAGCCAGCAGCCGGACGCCGAACTTACCGAGGCGTTCGGTCAGGGCCTTTTCAGTATACTGCCGGGCCTCCCCGAGTCTGTGGATGCCCATTTCTTTGAGGATCTTGCCGGTGATCTTGCCCACACCAGGCACCTTTTCGATTACCAGGTTTTCGATGAAATCGGCTGTTTCCGCCGGCGTGATTTCGGTCAGGCCATCCGGCTTGTCCATATCCGAGGCGATCTTGGCCAGGAATTTAAGGGGCGCAATGCCCACCGAACAGTTCAATCCGGTCTGGTGTTTGATTTCCCTTTTTATTTTCTGGGCAATATCCAGGGGCGTCCCGTGCAGGCGGCCGCAGCCGCTGACGTCCAAGTAGGCTTCATCAATGGAAACCACCTCGACCAGCGGGGTGAATTGCTCCAAAACAGCCATGACCTTTTTGGAAACCTGTTTATAGCGGTACATCCGGGGTTTGACAAAGGCAGCTTCCGGGCACAGTTTTTTGGCTTTAAAGATCGGCATGGCTGAGTGGACCCCACAATGCCGGGCTTCGTAACTGGCGGCGGAAACCACCCCGCGTTTGGACTTGCCGCCGACGATGACCGCCTTGCCACGCAGCTCGGGATTGTCGAGCTGTTCGACTGATGCATAGAACGCATCCATGTCGACATGCAGGATCATAAGTCGCCTATTCGTCAAAGGTGTGCAATTGGCTGGGATGTGATCTCAAAAGAAACTATCTCAAAAAATGGATTTTGGATCAAGGTCCCGTCTACCCCTTCCTGGCTTCCTACTTCGCTCTATGAGCTTCGAAGGACAAGACGCCGCACAAGTCGCCCGACTGGCAGGCAAGACGGACGCAAAAATTAAACTTGAGTAAGACACCCATTGTTTCGAGGATTTACTTCTTGCGTCCGACAATGCCGAGTTTGAGTCCTTGGCCCCTTTTTGAGGGAGATTCCAATAAAAAGCTTGCAATCTTGTTTTAGTCGGTATTAGTTACATTTTTGTATTTGAATTTATCAAATTTTCAAAACTGTAGCACATTGAGCCCCATGTGGCAAAATTGTAGGCAATGCTCATTACCATACAAAATGGGCGGTGTCATTACTGCTTAAAAATGAGTGGGATAATAAATTATGAAACGAATTGAGGAAGTTACCCTGCTTTACGAAATCAGTAAGGTGCTCAACGAGCACATGGACCTGAGAAAGACCCTCTACTCGGTCCTGGATATTCTCTCCAACTCCATGGACATGATCCGGGGGACGGTCACCATCTTGGATCCCCTGCGCAACGAGATCAACATCGAGGTTGCCCATGGCTTATCAAAATCGACCGTTAAAAGCGTCAAATACAAACTCGGTGAAGGCATCACCGGGCGGGTTATCGAAAACGGTAAACCTATCGCCATTCCCAAGATATCCGAGGAACCCGAATTTTTAAACCGAACGGCTACCCGGAAATCAAAGCAGGACCAGGAGCGCTCCTTTATCTGCGTGCCGGTTAAAACCGGCAAGCAGGTAATCGGGGCCCTGAGTGTGGACAAGTCCTTCGAGGAATCCTACCCCCTGAATCAGGGGCAGAAGCTTTTGTCAGTGGTGGCCGCCATGATCGCCCAGCACGTGATCCGGCTGGAAACCATCAAGCGCGAAAAAGACCAGCTGCGTGAAGAGAACAAACGCCTGAAAAAGGAGTTGGAAAACAAGTACACCATTACCAACATCGTGGGCAACAGCAACAAGATGCGGGAAGTGTACCAGATGATCTCCCAGGTCTCCAAGAGTAACGCCACGGTGCTGATCCGGGGGGAAAGCGGCACCGGCAAGGAATTGGTGGCCAATTCCATCCATTACAACAGCCTGCGGGCCAAAGGACCGTTCGTCAAAATCAACTGCGCGGCGATTCCCACCAACCTGATTGAAAGCGAATTGTTCGGGCACGAGAAAGGTGCCTTTACCGGGGCCATCAAACAGAAGCTGGGCCGATTTGAACTTGCCGGGAAAGGCACCCTGTTTCTGGACGAGATCGGATCGATCGGGCTGGATGTCCAGACCAACCTGTTGCGGGTCCTCCAGGAAAAAGAGTTCGAGCGGGTCGGCGGCCAAAAGACCATTAAGGCCGATGTGCGTATTATTGCCGCCACCAACAAAAACTTGGAAAACGCGGTTGAAGAGGAATCCTTCCGCGGCGATCTGTATTACCGACTGAATGTGTTCCCAATTTATATGCCCCCCCTGCGCGAGCGCAAGACGGACATTCTCCTGTTGTCCGATTTTTTCCTGGAAAGATACTCAAGCGAGAACCAGAAGGACATCAAGCGCTTTTCCACCCCGGCCATCGACATGCTCATGGCCTACCATTGGCCGGGCAATGTGCGCGAGTTGGAGAATTGTATTGAGCGGGCCGTCCTGCTCTGCGAAGAGGGTGTCATCCACAGCTACCACTTGCCGCCGACTCTCCAGACCGGTGAAGAGTCCGATACCCTGCCCGGTCAGTCCCTGGGTGAGGCGGTCGAGGCGCTGGAGCGCGAGATGATTATTGATGCCCTTAAAAATACGCGGGGGAATGCAACAGCGGCGGCGGAGTTGCTGAAGACGACGGTCAGAAAATTCAACTATAAGGCCAAGAGATACGGCATAGACTATCGCATGTACCGTTAGAAGCGGTATTAGCGTATCCCCTTGAGCCCAATCTCGGCGTCGGGCGCAAGCTTTCAATCTTCGAAATACTTTACGTATACCTCCGGTTGAAACCTTACGTCCGCTTGGACTTCTCGTCGTTACTATGCCTCTCGAATTTTTCGAGGATTGGTTAAAACAACTCGCAGATGCATAATAAATCGCTGGAGAGGTCGCGCAAAAATCGCGCGCCTCCCAGCGCCACCTTATGTGATAATATGAATCATGAAAGTGCCTATATTTTATCTCGGTGTAGGTTTGTTTTTTACGCATGAACTGGATGCCATGCTAAATCATGAATGGCGGGTATTACCCCTTACCAGCTGGCTCTCAGAAGATGCTGGGAGAACAGCTTTTGTACTCATGCATGTACCTCTATTTGCAGTTTTAATAGCGCTGATTTCAAGCAATAATGAAACTCTTCGAAACCGAACCTGGTTTTGGTTGTCCGCTTTTTTAGCTATACACGGAGTACTGCATGCTGCATTTACAGTTCATGAGCAATATGAGTTTGGTTCATTGCAGTCAAACGTATTGATTTTTGGGGCTGCGATTTGTGGATTTCTGTACATAATGATTGACAAAATCAAGAAAACTTAAACCACAAAACAATTCGTTTCAGTGGACGCAGAGATCCGCACCGCCGAACTTACCGTTGGGCGCTATCATGCAACCCTGTGGCGAAGCAAGATCCAAAACCAACTGGAAGAAGTGTCATGTTCGGCTTACCAAATTTGTCGATCTTTTTGTTGGCGGCTTTGATCCTTCTCATCACGCCGGGTCCCGCCGTGCTTTATATCGTGGCGCGTAGTTTGGACCAGGGTCGGTTGGCTGGATTTGTGTCAGTTCTGAGTATCGAGGTCGGTAACCTCGTGCATGTATTCGCAGCTACTTTAGGATTGTCTGCTATTCTCGTATCGTCTGCAACGGCCTTCTCCGTCGTCAAATACCTGGGTGCCGCCTATCTCGTTTATCTCGGAGTGCAACGTATACTTACCCGAGATGCCTCCCAGCAGTCGACGACTTTTCAGCGTCAGCGGCTGGTACAAATTTTTCGCCAAGGCGTTCTGGTGGCCATACTCAATCCGAAGACGGCTTTATTTTTTTTCGCTTTTTTGCCCCAATTCGTGGATTCATCAAATGGGTCAATTACACTACAGTTGCTGATACTCGGATGTCTTTTCGTGCTCATGGCCATGGTAACAGACAGCCTGTATGCTCTTTTGGCGGGTACAGTTGGGCAATGGCTCAGAAGCTCTCGGTCGTTTATGCAGCTCGAACGGTATTTGGCCGGAACTGTCTATATTGGATTGGGTGTTATTGCCGCGTTCGCTGACACAAAACGTCACTAAGCAGCTTACTAGCCGCGCCCAACAAGTAATGAACCCAATCGGGAAGAACTGGGCGGTTTCCTATATGTCGTGCTAGCTTGAAAACAAGTGGCCGGCAGGTTAGCTTAAGTCGTTCGGCAAGATGGTTCTGTAGCCATCGAAACAGACAGAATTCTGAAAGAGGATTGAGGCATATGGCAGAGCAAAAGCTGAGTTTTTCTTCTTCCGAATTTTCACACACCATGCTTCCGGTTGTGAAAAAAAAGGTATTTCGTATGGGTGTCGCTGGTTCATACGGCATTGATTCCAACGATATCAGATGGGCAGCCGACCACGGGGTCAATTACTGGGTCTGGGGAAGAGGTTTCGGCAAAGTTACGGACGGCATCAGGGACGTCATTAAGCGTGCTCGCGAGAACCATGTGGTTGGAATGCTCGGGTGGGGCTATTTCGGCTGGCAGGTTAAGCGCAGTGTGGAAAATGCCCTGCAAAAACTTGGTACGGACTACTTGGATGTGTTCAAACTGGGGTGGCTGGGGAGAACCTCGATTTACAGCCAGGGAATTATCGACACCCTTTTAAAGCTCAAAGAGGAAGGTAGGATACTGAGCATTGGTACCAGTATCCATGATCGCAAGCGGGCCGGAAGGCTGGCGCTGAACTCAGAAGTCGATCTGTTAATGATCCGCTACAATGCCAAACACCCCGGAGCCGAGCAAGACATCTTTCCTCACCTGTCAAAGCGAAATCCAGCGGTGGTAAGCTATACGGCCTTGGCCTGGAGGCAACTGATCCGGCCAATGAGAAAAATCGTTATGCCGCCCTGGCCTGGTGGTAAGAGCTTCAATGGTCCGCCACTCTCGCCAGAACTGTGCTATCGGTTTGTTCTGACAAATCCGAATGTGCACGTTGTGTTAACTGGACCGCAAAATCGGGAGCAACTCAGTAAGAATATAGAGGCCGTAAGGCAAGGACCGTTGGAACCAACTGAAATGAGCTGGATCAGGCAGTATGGCCAATTGGTAAAATCAAAGAAGAGGCTCGATTACGTGTAATCGATACAGTTTCAAAGGCCTCGAGTTGATGGCCGGTCAGCGCCAAGCTATTGCTAGTGGATTTGTTCAATTTGATCAGCATTTGCAACAATCGGCGAAATCACCAAACAAGCTTTTCCAGCGGGGCGCCAACAGCCGCTAAATAGAAAACTGAGTTTGCCCCGGGTATATGATCTTACGGTAACCGGCAGGATCGGTATCGCCTTCGGTGGAGAAGGCCAATACAATTGAAGGCCTATCTAGGCTAATGGCGTTCCGGTGTTCTGCCCATTTGGGCTTGCTCATCAACAGTTCAATCAGGCCGATGCCGACTGCTCCGGATTCGCCGGACACGATTTTATGGTCAGCACCGATTGGATCTGCCAATCGCCGCATACCTTCAACCGTGACATAATCAGGACAAGATACGAAATAATCTGCGTAATCGCGCAGTATTTCCCATCCTATGGGATTGGGTTCGCCGCAGGCCAGGCCGGCCATGATGGTTTCCAGGTCGCCTGCAACGCGATGAGGCTTGCCGTCGCCGGCCAGTATCGATTTGTACATGCAAGCCGCATTTTTCGCCTCGATAATGATCGTTTTCGGATGCCCGCCTTTGTATTTTTCTAAAAGATATCCCAGCACAGCCCCGGACATGGAGCCCACACCTGCCTGCAGGAAAACATGGGTCGGCAGGGGGCCGCCCCTTTGCTCTATCTGATCCAGGGCCTCGGCCACCATGGTGGTATAGCCCTGCATGATCCATCTAGGGATCTGCTCGTAGCCCGGCATGGCTGTGTCCTGCACCAGGGTCCAGCCGTTTTCACGGGCTTTCTGGGTGGCCAGACGAACGGTGTCATCGTAGTTCAAGTCGGTGACATGAACCTCGGCGCCTTCGTTTTGGATGGCCGCCACCCGAAATGGGGCGGCTTCTTTAGGCAGGTAGATGACGGCCCGGCAGCCGTAGCGGGCGGCACACCAGGCCACGCCGCGGCCATGATTGCCGTCCGTGGCAGAAACGAATACAGTGTCCCCGGTTTTCTTTTTGGCTCCTTTGGAGATCAGAACTGCATCGGTAATATTTTCAGCCGCTATCCCCAACTTCTCGGCAAGCAGGTTGGCCATGCCAAAGCTGCAGCCCAAGGCTTTGAAGGAATTGAGCCCGAATCGAGAGGATTCGTCTTTCACGTACACTTTGGCAACGCCCAATTTGGCCGCCAGGCTGTCCAGGCTGACCAGAGGGGTGGGCTCGTAATCAGCCATAGAGTTCTGAAAACGCCGGACCGCTTGGCATGTTTCTGCGGAAAACAGCTTTACCGGGTAATACGGTTTTCGCTGGTTTGCAAAGAGCTTGATCCCGTTGACGGGCTGCAATGTGTTCATTTCTTTTTTATTGCGGTCATTTCTTTCAGCGTGGATTTACCATACCATTTTCCGGCGGCCATCACCCCCTGGATATTTTGCAAGGCACCAATGTTTTCCAGGGGATTGCCAGTGATCATTACCAGGTCGGCCCGTTTGCCGATGGCGATAACACCGAAATCGCCCCTGCGGCCCATTTTCTTCACCACTTTAGCTGCATTGAATGTGCCGGTGGCCAGAGCCTCGTAGGGGGACAATCCATTCTCAACCAGGATACGCAATTCGTTATGGATCGAGAAGCCGGGCACGATCCCCATGCGGCCGGTTCCGCAATCGGTGGAAAGCACCAGGGTAACGCCGGCGCGGTGCAACTCTCGCAATAGCAATTTTTCCAGTTCGTATTTAAAAAGGGCCAGGCTTTCGACCCCCCGGAATTGCAGTTGGTGTTTTTCGCGGCCTTGTTTAAATGTCTGCCAGTAGTCCTTGGGCATGTACTTGTTCTCGGGCCGGGCTCTGAACCAACTGGCCTGAAACAATTTTTGGACGATGGTGTCACCTACCGATAAGGTTGTACAAACCGGTGTGTCGGAGACTTTGATTCTGTGGACAATGTCGGCGAGCGTGGGGCCGAAGCGTGCCCGAAACTCGGTTTCATCGAAACCGGCGGACATGTCATACTGACGCATAGCCCGACCGACGACATAGGGTAGCCATTGCTTGGCAGGCAGTTGTTTGTTGCGATCAAAGGCGATGAACTCAAAGTCCAACTCTTCGATATGGGCAATCTCATCCAGGCCGTAGAACAGGGTTTTAGCGAGACCCAATTGAAAGGGGATGTGGCCGGCAGCGTAAAACTCCAGCGATTTTGCGGCGGTTATGGCGGCTTTGAAATCTTCGGCGGATACATATGAGTAGATTTTTTGAAAATCGAAGCCCTGTAAATGGTTTTTCCTGACCAGCGTCGCCGGATCCTCTATGGGGCTGGCGTACAATCTTTCGCCGCTGGCATAGATCCACGGCCCGTCGAGTGTCCGCCGGCTGATTTCTTCCCGCCAATGCAGGGGGAAGGTATTTGTTTTGCCTTTCGGTCCGAAGTCTCGGATGGTCGTTACGCCGTTGGCCAGAAACAGCGCCAAAGGGCTCACCGGCCAGGCTTTCGTTTGCCAGTCATCCCGGGTGTGCACATGCATGTCGGCCAGACCCGGGACCAGGTAGGCTCCCTGGCCGTCTATGACAGTGCAGCCATTGGGAAGCGACATGGTGCCGGATGCCGCCATCTCGACGATCCGGTCCCCCTTTACCAGAAGGGTCTGGTAGCGGATAATGGTTTCCGCGGTCATGGGGACGACATGAACGTTTTGAATGGCTGTTGTTCCGTAATCCGAACAACCCGGGAACAACATCCCAATTGGGAACAAGGTCAAGAATACGATTAGATATAGCCAGTGGGGTTTGGCCATGGCAATCAACTGAAATCAGATAAAAAATGGGAAATATTTGGCTTCAAAATAAGCCTTAAAGGGCTAAGTTTACACCTGAAGTAGGATGGCTTCTGACTTTTTAGGTCGGTTGCGCCGAGCAGCTAGCCGCCGTTGCCGACTGACACTTCCAGCCTGACGGCATTTACCTGGACATCCATGTAGTCAAACTTGAGCTTTTGCTGCCCATCGACTTTGATCCGATCCCAGATGGACTCGAGAAGATTGCCATCGGCGTCATAGAATTTGGCCCAGATAACCGGTCTGTCCCCGGCCTGCTTCGGCTGGACGACCAGGCGCACGGTTCGGTAGCCAAAATTGGTGGGTGGGCTCTGAATCCGGTTTTCAATAATTTCAATCCGGCCCTGGAGGCCCGGTGTATAATCAATTTTAAAATTATCTTCAGCATACGCTGTTGAAAAGCCCAGAATCAGCACCAAAACGATGAAAATGAATTTTCGCCACATGGATTTGCCCTCTAACGCATTTGTTTGCCAAATGGTATACTAAATTGGCGATAACACAAATCATTAGTAAAATCAATACTATGATTAAATTATATGCCGAAAGGTGGCATTTATACCAACCCCGGGTCCCGGCGGAACGTCTCTAGGAACCATCGGCAATCATAAGAAAAATATTAGAGAAAAGTGGCCTGGTAGGGGATTTCGGCCTGACTGGCCAATGACCGTATTAGATGTGATTTCAATCACTTTAATAGAAAGCACGTCTTTTTCAGACAAGCAAAAGTTGAGTCAAGCGGGGTATAGCGCCAGAAGTTGCGGGGGCAGTGCGGTGCCAAACGACTGGTAGGTTTGCAGCCAGAGAAGATGTTGCCCCGACCGGATGATGTAGTGCACGGCGCCCATGCCCAGGGCCATATAGACATTGCCGTCATATTTAATTATCGGCACCAGGTGGGTGAAGGGGCCGCCCTTGGTCGCGCGCATCTTCCCGATCATCGAATCAAAGGCGATTTTTGCTCGTTCGCTGTCGGTGTATGCGCTGATATATAGTAGGTCTTTTGGGTCCCGGCCATACTCGGCAATCACATCGCCTCCAGTAGCAACTTTACTGCGGTGCAGTCTGTTGACGACCGCAGCTGCCTTGGCGCCGGTAATCACCTTGACGCGTTCTTTTTTCCCGATTTTTTCAGGCGTTGGAATTTCCGTTGTGTTTGAACATCCAAACAAAAGAACCCACGCAAGAACATTCAATATGGCTAAACGTGCTCGATATTTCATCATACTAGCCGGGCAGCGTTACGTTTACGATCCAGAGAACCTGACTGAACAGTGGCTTGGATGCCTATCCGTTGAGCCCGCTATCAATTAGGGCCAGCAGTTCCTCCTTTTGGTCTGGAAACTGATACCCCTCGTAACTCAGGCTCAACAGGTAACCACCTTTGGGGCTCTTCCAATAGTTGCCCGAGTGATCGAAACAGACCTTCGAGGTGACGTCAAGGGCCGCCACCATGTTGCGGACTTCCTGCAGGTGCTCTTTGGCGGGGAGCAAGTTTAAATCGCCGCAGCCCACTTCGTCCGCTATGGGTGTTCCCGGCCAGGGATGAAAAGGTCGGGAGCGGATGTAGTGGGGGTTGATTTCGTTCAGGACCCGGGCCGTGTTGGCGGCATGCTGGTCGGAAAGTTCCTCGCCCCCGAGACCGGGCATCCAGTATTCCGAGACCTGAAAGCCGGCCGCTTTCGCTTTTTGCCCGCCCTTGATGTGTCCCGCGGCAGTCGACCCCTTCCTGACCTTCTGCAGGACATCGTCATCCCCGGATTCGAGCCCGATATGCACCCGGTCAAGACCGGCCTGCCGGATGGCCGCCAGCTCAGCGGCGGATTTCTGGGCCAGTGTTTTGGAACGCGCATAGGAGGTAACCCGCTCGATAGTGGGAAAGGTCCGGCGCAGGTATGTCAGGGCTTCGACGAGTGGGTCCGTTTTCATGATGACGCTGTTGGCATCCTGCAGGAAAGCAGTCCTGCCTCCGGATAAAAGCCATTCGTACACCATGGCAAACCCCTGGTGATAGTCCAATTCCGGATTCTGCCGGATCAGTTCCACCGCCGCCCCGCGGGTCAGGGTGGAACCGTCGCCGCCGGCCATCGCGATCCGGGCCAGGTCGCCGCAGATGGCGCTGATGGCATCAATGTCCTGCTTGATTTCATCTACTGGGCGTACCTGGAATTTTTCGGCCTTGTACATGCCGCAGAAGGTGCAGTTGTTCCACGGGCAATTGCGTGTAAAGCGGACCAGCAGGGAAGCGCTGCCGCCCTCGCTGGGTGGCCGGTAGACACCGGTTTCGAACGTATATCTTTGCTTGGATGTCACTGTCATGACGGGGTTTTCCTTACTTAACGGGTTGCGAGGTTCCTATGGTATGGTAATCATTAACCCAAACTTTTCAATCTGAAGGACGGATGGGAATGAACTTATCCCGGGCAGGTAATTATGTGACAGGTGGCACTAACCATATTCTTTGCTGGATAATTTGTTGGTCGGGTCATCTTCACTTAACATCTGCTGCAAAATGTCTCGCTCAGATACAGTCGGCAGGCGGCCGGTCAGATAGGCATGGCCCACCTGCGCATGTTCCTGGTTGGTAAAAATGGCCTCTGCTTCAGCGCGCATGCGGTCATCTATCCTGGTGATGGTGACCGTGCAGCGGATGGTATCGTTGAAATAGACCGGTTTCAAAAACTTAAAGTCCATGCCGGTTGCCAGCCAGCCGACCTGCCCGCCAAACTCGCAAATCATCGAACCAACCAGAAGGCCATGGCAGATCAGGCCCTTGAAACCCTTCTGGTCGGTCCACCGGGTATCGTAATGCACCGGATTGTAATCCCTGGTCAGGTCACCAAAAGAGAGTGTGTCTTCTTCCGTGAATGTACGCGTAATGGAAAATGAATCCCCTGCGGCTATCCCTTGCACAGCGTTTACCCTGATTGGATTTGGCATGGTTCTGTCTTTACCTTTTAAATGGTTTAGTAAATTAATTTAAAGTATAGAAGCTGTTTGACAAAGGATAAAAACGGTATCAGGACTTTCAATTAGGCTCAAGGCCAAGGCGGAGCGAAAAGTTCAACCGCAGGAATATATGTAATATTTCGAGGATAGCGCTTACGCTTCACTGCGTGCCGAACTTTCTCGCTCCAACACCGGAATTGGGCCTAAGGGGATACCCTGAAACCGCTTCTCTATCGCACTGGGACGACTTCAAGCCAGTAGCCGTCAGGATCGTTGATGAAATATATCCCCATGGCTTCATTTTCATAGCAAATGCAGCCCATTTCCTTGTGCAAGGCATGGGCGGCATCGAAATCGGGAGTCCTGAAGGCCACGTGAAATTCTTCGTCTCCAAGGTCGTAGGGTTCTTTCTGGGACTCTAGCCAGGTTAGCTCCAGCTTGTTGGCCGTGGTACCGTCCCCTAAAAAGACGATGATATAACTGCCGTCATCGGCAACGCTTCGTTTTTCTTCTTTCAAGTTTAGGGCCTGCGCGTAAAAGGCCAGACTTTTATCCAGATCCAGCACATTGATGTTGAAATGATCTATGGTGAATTTCATGACGAACTCCCTATCTTGAGATTTCTAGTAGGTTTGAAAAATAAGGCTGAAATAGTGACGGGTCAAATTAGGACCTCTCTAAGCTTCCAACATAGTCCCTACTGTCCCAAAAAAGAAGCGCTCTTGCAGCCTGGCATGCAGCCTGGCTGCCTTGACCAGCCCGGTGCAGTGCGACACGCCCAAAAGGTCGATCTGGTATTGATCGAGCAGCCTTAATGTCTCCTCGAACTGTGCATCGCCGCTGAATCCGAGGTGGGTCCCACCGATGATGGCGTGGATGCGGTCTTTGTTCATTTTCTCCAGGGCATACTCGATGATATTGATCAAACCGGCATGGGCGCAACCCAGGATTATGACCAGGCCTTTGTCCGTATCGAGGATGACCGAAAGGTCGTCCTTGATAGGGTCGGGGTGGATGGTATCACCGCTGGGCAAGATGGCCGACATCTTGTCGTCGCCTTTTTCGAATTTGCTCCGGCGGGGAATTTCACCGGTCAAATAGACGCCGGGGCCCACCGCCACCAGATCGGTGCCCAAACGGAATCGGGCACCAAGCCCCTCGAGGTAGGGGCGCCGATAGGGAATGCCGACAAAACGGGTTTCTCCCTCGGAAGACCATACCCGTTGCGTGAACATGTCCGGGTGGCCGAAGACGTCCACGGCACCCCGGATCTTGAGCACGGCCGGCAGGCCACCGGTGTGGTCGTAGTGCCCATGGCTGATCAATATCGCTTTGATACTTGCCAGGTCCTTGCCCAGTGCCAGGGCGTTCTGCGTGATGGCGAATCCCTGCCCGGTATCGAACAGGTAGTTTCCCTGCTCTGTTTCCACGAAACAAGCAAACCCATGCTCACCGATTACACCAAAGGGTACACCTACCGAGTTTTCGCATAAAATGGTCAGTTTGGTTTTCAAGGTTTTCTACTCCCATAAATCGGTGCTAAGATACTTCAAACCTGAATCGCATATTATGACCGCAATCGACTTGCCCTTGAATGCCGTTTCCAGCAAGTTCATGGCCACGGCTACATTAGCCCCGGATGAAAACCCGGCGAAGATACCCTCCTCCCGAGCAAGCCGTCGGGTTACTGCGATGGCTTCATCATCCGGAATCTGCAGGTAACCGTCAATGTGTTCTTGGGTGATCATTGGCAAGTTGGTCATGGCATAGCCACCGCCCTGGATGCGGTGGTTGGGGTAAACTGCATCTTCGCCGGCCAGGACAGCGGCTCCCTTTGGCTCAACGATAAAGCACTTGATTTCGGGGTTGTGCTCTTTTAAAGTGGCCGCGCAGCCGGCAAAGGATCCCCCGGTACCGACGAAATCACAAAATGCATCAATCGCGCCCCCGGACTGGCGGATAAGTTCCGGACCGGTGTGCAAATAGTGGGCGCGAAAATTCCCCTGCAATCGGAACTGATCGGCCCGAAAGGCCCCGCGCTCGGTCACAATGTGTCGGGCTTCTTTTTCAACCAGCTCCAGATCCCCACCGGAAACCGCCCCCACTTTTGAATCGGGCAGTTGATCGACCAGGACCACCTCGGCCCCGAGGGCTGACATCATGCGCGCTCTTTCCATGGAGTTACCTTTGGACATGACGGCCACAAACGGATAACCCTTCAGACCGCAGACAATTGCCAGGCCGGTCCCGGTGTTGCCGCTGGTCAACTCGACGACCGTCTGGCCTTTTCGCAGTTCGCCGCTGGATTCGGCATCTTCGATTATCTGGCGGGCGATGCGGTCCTTTTTTGAAAAGCCGGGATTCAGGTAGTCCAGCTTGGCCAGGATGCGGCCGCTTAGGCCTTCAGTGAGACGGGATAATTCCACGACCGGCGTATTCCCGATTGCATCCAATGCTGAAGGTAAAATTGTGTCGGCACATTTCATGGGGGGATCCTTGATCTTGAAAAGTAAAGCATTGATAGATCACCGCTGTTTTTATCGAGGCAATCTAAAGCGGCCTCCCTCCGATGGGTTCACGCGTTCAATTTTTATCCAAACTATTGGAAAATGTCAATTGATTCTATATGGTTAAAGCTGCTGGCCATGTGCCCGCAAAGAGCCCCGGCCAGATCTGGCTGGAGCTGAATGCGGATTGCTGGTATCGAAGAAAAGACGAGTATTTAAATCAGGGAGGTACGGCCTTGGAAACTGAGCGCTTATTGGCAGAGCGACGAAATCGGATCTCAACGGCAGTGGCTCTTGACAAACCGGACCGGGTACCTGTGGTACTGGAATACTCCGGATTTGCAGCCTATGTGACCGGAACCCCCATGTCCGCTTATTTAGCGTCACCCGCCAAAAACCTGGAAACTATGATCCAGGCCTATCATGAAATAGCCGGAGGCGATGCTATCAATTATGGTTCGTTCTGGCCCTATGGCCTCTGCTATGACTACCTATCGAAAGTTCGCGTGCCGGGGGTCGACTTGCCGGACAATGAAATGTGGCAGGTTGTGGAAACCGAACTGATGACCAGGGATGATTATGACCGCCTGTTGAATCAGGGATGGCCGGAGTTCTTTAATGAATTTATGGTGGAAAGAATTCTGGATGATGTGCCCGCGGAATATCTGCCGCCGCACAGAAAGTCACCGGATGTCAAGGGGACCTGGGAAAAGGAGGGGGTGCCGGTTTTAAGCGGCGGAGATGTCACCACCCCCTATGAATTACTTTGCGGGTCGCGTTCGCTCATGGAATTCTCTCGGGATCTGTTTGAAATACCGGATAAGGTGATTGCCGCCATGGATGCCATCGTACCCGACCTTGCCGGTGATACCCTGCAACGGGCCAGGCACCTTGGATACCCGCTGGTCTGGGTCGGCGGCTGGCGGACGGCGCCCAGCATGTTGTCCCCAAAAATGTGGCTGCACTTTGTCTGGCCCTATCTCAGCCGATTGGTCCATGAGGTTGTCGACGCCGGATTGATTGCGCTGCTGCATTTGGATTCGAACTGGACCAGAGAGCTTGCGCGTTTCAAGGAACTTCCCAAGGGGCGCTGCATCCTGGCCCTAGATGGTGAAACGGACATTTTCAAGGCCAAGGAAATCCTGGGCGATCACATGTGCATTATGGGCGACGTGCCGGCTGCGATGCTCTATCTGGATACCCCGGATAAGGTCTACGCATATTGCACCAGGTTGATCCGCAGCATCGGGCCGGAAGGGTTCATCCTGCAATCGGGATGCGACATACCAGCCAATGCCAGGCTTGAAAACGTAAAAGCGATGGTGGCGGCTGCAATGGATAGCTGAAGTGATTTCATAGCCTCTAAACTGTAACGACCCACAGGGGCTATACATAATCTGGTTTGCTCTACAATAAGGAAATATTCCAAATGTTTGATGAACTAGAGGCAATAAACTCGAAACCGGCACCATTCGAATTTTACACGGCCGCGGAACTCTGGACGGACGATCATACATCCAAGCAGATGCTGGCCTATCACCTGAATGAAAACATCGATCTTTCGTCACGCAAAAGAGGGTTTATCGAACGATCGACGGCCTGGATCATTTCTCATTTTGGGGTGCATACAGGTACGCAGATGGCTGACTTCGGGTGCGGCCCGGGCTTGTATACAACCCGCTTTGCGGAAACCGGTGCGGATGTTACCGGCCTAGACTTTTCGAGGCGTTCCATCCAATACGCCCGTAACACGGCAACTGAGAAAGGGTTGGCAATTGACTATATTCACCAGAACTATCTGGAATTTGATACGGAAAAACGGTTCGACCTGATTACCCTGATCTTCTGCGATTTCTGTGCCCTGAGCCCTTTGCAGAGAAAGACGATGTTGGCCAAGTTTTTTAAATTCTTGAAACCGGATGGGGCGGTTCTTCTGGATGTGCACTCACTGAACACCTTTCACAACCGGTCTGAAATCGCCACCTATGAAAAAAATCAACTCGCCGGTTTTTGGTCCGCCGATGACTATTTCGGATTTTTGAATACCTTCAAGTATGCGGAAGAGAAGGTTACCCTTGATAAATACACGATCATCGAAAAAGAGCGCACCCGCGTCGTTTATAACTGGCTGCAGTATTTCAGCCGGGAAACGCTCGGCCGGGAATTCGAAGCGGCCGGCTTTTCCGTGGAAAATTTCTATGCCGATGTCGCCGGCACGCCGTATTCAGATGCTTCTCTGGATCTGGCGATTGTCGCCAGGAGGCAGTAAACCCTTTTACCGCGCCAATACTGGTTAAATGTCTGTTTTAGGGTGCACTTTTCAACCAGGGGCATACCGGCCAAACTTTTGGACGGATATGTTCCTTCATGCTTCGCCATATGCTTTGAGCTTACGCCGCAAGGTATTCAAACCGATTCCCAGCAGGCGGGCGGTTTTGGACTTGTTGCGACTGGTATGGGCATAGATACTCAGGATGTGTTCCTGTTCAATCTGGGCCAGCGGAACGATTTCCGCCTGCTGACTGTCATCTGCGCAAGCTTTACTCGTCATGGTTTGGATGGGCTCCGGCAGGTTGCGAATGGTGATGGGTTTGCCCTGGGACAGATTGGCCGCCGACTGGACGATGGATTTGAGTTCACGCACATTCCCAGGATACTCGTACTCGATGAGGCAACACATGGCTTCCGGATCCACTTGGGCAGTACCGCCGTTGCCGGTTGCGTTTTTTAAAAACTTATCGATCAGCAGCGGAATGTCCTCTCTTCTTTCACGCAAAGGCGGCAGGTGCAGCCATCCACCCCGGATCCGGTAGAATAGATCCTTGCGAAACTCCCGGCTGGACATCAGCTGTTCCAAATTCTCATTTGTGGCGGCCACAAAGCGTACGTCGGCTTTCTGGTTGCGGTTGGCGCCCAGTTTGATGAACTCACCGTCCTGGAGGACGCGCAGCAGTTTGCCCTGGAGATCCATGGGCATCGTGCCGATTTCATCCAGGAACACGGTGCCGCCCTCGGTGTGCTCCAGGTAGCCGGTGCGCCCTTTGTCGGCGCCGGTGAAAGCGCCCTTGGTGTGGCCGAAGAATTCCGATTCAAATAAGTTGGGGGAGACCGAAGCCATGTTGACCGGCGTGAACCTGAACTTGGAGCGGGGACTGGCGCAATGGATGGCCTTGGCCAAAAGCTCTTTACCGGTGCCGCTTTCGCCGGTGAGTAATATGGGAACATCACTTTGGGCGTGGAGTTCAGCCTCTTTTAGTATGCGCAGCATCTTGGGAGACTGGGTCACGATGGGCTTGAACGTATCGGCATAGATCAGCCGGGGCAGGGAACCTTTTTTTTCGATGTCCAGGATGTCCAACAGCCGCTTGCGCTCCAGGGCGCGGTTCAGGGCCAGAGCGAGCGTGTCATCGGAGACAGGTTTGACAAGGTAGTCATAGGCCCCTTTGCGCAGGCACTCCACTGCCACGCTGGCTTCGTTTACAGCTGTGACCATGATGCATTCCGTGGTCGGGCAGGTGTTTTTGATGTGCTCGAGCAGCTCGATCCCTTCCATCTCCGGCATCGTCATGTCGATCAGGGCGATATCCACACAGGCACCCTTGGTAAAGGCCGCCGCAGCCTTGAGCGGGTTCGCCTCCAGGCGCAGGTTCGCATACCCGATCTTCTGCAGCTTTATCTTGAGGATGGCCATGAAATCGTCATCGTCGTCTACTACGAGGATACTGCTGTTCATGTGTCACCTTTCTGTTGTTCTAAAAAAACTGGTCTTGAGGCCCAGGTCAGAGATAATTGGCTATGCCCCTCAAGTGACTTGCAGTTAAATTCGAAGCATGAATATCGAAATTCGAAACAATATCGAATGACAGAAATTTAAATGGCCCAAACAATCAGGCCGCTTGCCCTTTTATTATGGGCTTTATTTTTGTCATTGATTCATTCGGATTTCTAATTTGTTTCGGATTTCGATATTCGAACTTCGAATTTTAGTCGTCAATTATTAAAACACGCCTAATGGGCTTGACTCTAAGCTTGGTCCTAAGGGCCAGGATTCTTTACGCGAGTTGAGGGCTAATCAACCACGGGTTGAACATTACGGGCAACCGATCAAGCGAGATCAGGTGTGATTGGTAGCGCGGCAAGCAAGCAGAAAACTCTACCCTGCCAAATTGGACCATGCCATTTTGGGACACCATACACTATCTTAATGTAATTACAAGTGGAAACTTATCAAATAGGCCATTTTGGCACAATCCTTACCATTCCCTTCGGTTGCCATACTTTACCGACCAATTTCGTATGATTTTTTAACATTCTGAAAATAATACACTTATTAATAGTCATCCTCCGTAAATACGTCCTGGCATACTGTTTGCGAACAATGGAGGTGATTTCATTGGTCCACCCTCTACTCGCTTGTTATTATCAAACATAACCAAGGGGACCCACAATGACGCTAAAAGCCAAAATAGATGAAGGAGGGTTTGCCATCCTGGCAGAGATGGAACCACCCAAAGGGGTGGACGTTTCCAAGCTGACTGAGAATGCCATTCGGCTGAAAGGCCGGGTGGACGCGTTGGTGGTACCGGAAATGAGCAACGCCGTCATGCGCATGAGCGCCCTGGGCGGAGCGATGATCCTGCAATCCAAGGGCCTCGAGACTGTCATGCAGGTCAATTGTCGCGACCGCAACCGGATTGCACTGCAGGCTGACCTGCTGGCCGCCCATGGCTGTGGGATTGCCAATGTCATGGCTGTTACCGGTGAAGATCCCAGCTATGGTGACCAGCACCAGGCCCGTTCGGTTTATGACATCGACCTGATGGACCTGCTGGGGGTCATCAATACCCTGGGCCAGGGCAAGGACATGGCAGGGATCGAATTGGCCGGAGCGCCGGAATTCCTGGTCGGGTCGACCAGTGATGCCGGGGCCAAGGGCAAGTCCTTGGAGCTGGAGTTGGAAGAGATGAAGAAAAAGGCCGATGCAGGGGCCCGCTTTTTCATCACCCCGCCGGTTTTTGAGGCCGCCGCTCTGGCGCCATTTCTCAAAAAAGCCCAGGCGTTGCAAGTGGCCATCGTCCCCACGGTGGTTCTGCTCAAATCACTGGGGATGGCCCGCTACATGGCCAAAAATTTGGGACATATCGCCATGCCCGACGAATTGATCAGCCGCCTGCAGAAAGCCCCAGACAAGGTCAAGGAATGCACCCTGATCGCGGCGGAAACCGTGCGGGCGCTCAAGGAAGAAGGGTTCAACGGTGTGATGATCGCCACCATCGGGTGGGAGCATAAACTGCCAGAAATTCTGGAAAGGTTATAAGGACGGATAACATGGAAGAAAAAAACACAGCGAACAGCAACACCCCATTTGGATCCGTGATGGTCGTCGGCGGTGGTATCGCCGGTATGCAGTCGGCCCTGGATCTGGCCAATTCCGGCTACTATGTGTACCTGGTCGAGAAGTCTTCCGCCATCGGCGGACTCATGTCGCAGTTGGACAAGACCTTTCCGACCAACGACTGTGCCATGTGAATTATCTCGCCTAAACTGGTCGAGGTCGGCCGGCATCTGAACATAGAGCTTTTAACTGGCACGGAATTACTGGGACTTGAAGGGGAAAACGGAAATTTTTCCGCCCGCGTCAAGCAGGAGCCGCGTTTCATAGACCTGGATAAATGTACCAGCTGCGGTGAATGCGCCAAGGTCTGTCCCATCAATGTTCCGGACAAATACAACGAAGGCCTGGCGGATCGCAAAGCGGCGTTCAAGCAATATGCCCAGGCCATCCCGGGGGCCTACGCTATTGCCAAGAAGGGCACGGCCCCGTGCCGCGCAACCTGTCCCGCCCACGTCAGTGTGCAGGGCTACATTGCCCTGATCAACGACGGCAAGTACCGGGAGGCCCTGGAATTGTTCAAGCAGGACCACCCCTTTCCCGGCGTGTGCGGCCGGGTCTGCCACCATCCCTGTGAGGGGGTTTGTACCCGCAACGACGTGGACGATACACTCTCCATCATGCACCTGCACCGCTTTCTGGCGGACTACGAGATGGAATCGGGCGAAATTTACGTGCCGGAAAAGGCCGAGCCCAATGGTAAAAAGGTTGCCATCATCGGCTCCGGTCCTGCCGGCCTGACCTGTGCTTATTTCCTGGCCCAGGAAGGTTACGCGGTGACGGTCTTCGAAAAACTGCCCGTCCTGGGCGGGATGCTGACCGTCGGCATCCCATCCTATCGCCTGCCGCGCAATGTCATCGAAACTGAGATCCAGGTGATCAAGGATCTAGGCGTGGAATGCAAAACCGGGGTGGAGATCGGCAAGGACATCACCATCGAGCAGCTCAGAGATGAGGGCTACAACGCCTTTTTCATGGGCATCGGCTCCCATGAGTGCAAGGTGCTGGGCGTACCGGGTGAAGAGCTGGAAGGCGTCCTGCCCGGGGTTGATTTTTTAAGGGAGTTCAACCTGGGCAACGAAGTGTCCATCGGCGACCGGGTGGCCGTTATTGGCGGCGGCAACGTGGCCATGGACTCCGTGCGTACGTCTCTGCGCATCGGGGCTTCCAAACCCTTCGTGATATATCGGCGCAGTGAAGAAGAGATGCCGGCCGATCCGATGGAGATCGACGAGTGCCGGGAAGAGGGCATCGATATTCACACTCTGACGACCCCGATCAATATCGTCGGCGATGAAAACGGCAAGGTCAAAGCCATCGAATGCATCCGCATGGAACTGGGCGAACCGGACGCCAGCGGTCGGCGCCGGCCGGTACCCATCGAAGGCTCTGAATACACCATCGAGGTGGATACGGTTATCCCCGCCATCGGCCAGGAGTCGGACTGGGCCTGCCTCACCGACGAATGCGCCTGCACCTTGAGTGACTGGGGTACCATGAATGTAGACTCGACCACCTTTCAGACCAGCGACCCCGACATTTTTGCCGGCGGTGATGCCGTCACCGGTCCGGCCACGGTGGTGGAGGCGGTGGCCCATGGCCGGGAAGCCGCCATTTCGATCCACCGCTTTATCCAGGGCGAAGACATGGCGGCCGACCGTGAAAAACAGTGGCAGGGCGTGATGGATGTGCCTCTCGACAACGCGTCACCAACGCCGCGCCAGAAAATGCCGGCCCTGGAACCGGCTGTCCGCATGGACAACTTCAATGAGGTCCAGCTGGGATACGATGAGGCGCTTTCCAAAACGGAAGCGGACCGTTGCCTGGAGTGCGGGGTCTGCAGCGAGTGCTACCAGTGTGTCGAGGTCTGTCTGGCCGACGCTGTCTGCCACGAGCAGGTAGCCGTTGAAAAGGAGATAGAGGTCGGGTCCGTGGTGCTCTCCCCGGGCAGCCGCCCCTTCGATCCCTCGGGCATGGATCAGTTTTACCATTACAATACCAACCCCAATGTGCTCACCAGCCTCGAGTTCGAACGGCTGTTGAGCGCGTCCGGTCCCACCATGGGCCACCTAACGAAGCCATCGGATGAAACCGAACCAAAAAAGATTGCCTGGCTCCAGTGCATCGGTTCCCGGGATACCAACCGCTGTGGTAACGGCTACTGCTCTTCGGTTTGCTGCATGTATGCCATCAAGGATGCCATGATTGCCAAGGAGCACGCCGGCGGTGATCTGGACTGCGCGATTTTCAATATGGATATCCGTACCTTCGGCAAGGAGTACGAGAAATACTACAACCGGGCCAAAGACCAGGAAGGCGTGCGTTTTGTAAAGGCCCGGGTCCACACTATCGACGAGGTCGGCCCCGAGCGCAGCCTGCGCATTCGTTACGCCGGCAACAACGGCGACGGTCTCCAGGAAGAGATATTCGACATGGTGGTGCTTTCGGTCGGGCTGCAGGTGACCGACTCTGTCGCCGATCTGGCCAAACGCCTGGATGTGGAGCTGGATCAATATAATTTTGCGGTGACCAAACCGTTCTCGCCGGTGGAGACCTCGCGTCCGGGTGTTTATGTCAGCGGCGTCCTGCAGGGTCCCAAGGACATTCCCAGCTCGGTCACCGAGGCCAGCGCGGCGGCCTGTCTGGCCGGCGGCAGTCTGGCCTTGGCACGCGGCTCCCAGACCCGGAGCGTGGAGCTTCCCGATGAAATTGATGTGACCGAGCAGGAGCCCCGTGTGGGTGTATTTGTCTGCGACTGCGGTATCAATATCGCCGGGGTCGTGGATGTACCGGCCTGCGTGGAATATGCCAAATCTCTGCCGGGTGTGGCGTTCGTTACCGAGAATCTCTTCACCTGCTCCCAGGATTCCCAGGAGCAGATGAAAGAGATTATCAAGGAACATAAACTGAATCGCGTGGTGGTCGGAGCCTGTTCGCCCAAGACCCACGAGGGCATCTTCATGGACACCCTCCGGGCGACCGGGCTGAACAAATATCTCTTCGAGATGGCCAATATCCGCAACCAGAACTCCTGGGTGCACGCGAACGATCCGGAAAAAGCAACGGAAAAAGCCAAGGATTTGATTAAAATGGCGGTCTCCCGGGCCACCACCCTGGTGCCCCTGCACGAGAAGGTCATCCCGGTCAACCAGCGGGCGCTGGTGATCGGGGGCGGGGTGTCGGGCATGAATGCCGCCCTGGGACTGGCCGATCAAGGTTACGAAACGGTCCTGGTGGAGAAGGAAGCGGAGCTGGGCGGCATGGCCAACCGGCTGACGGAAACCATCGAGGGCGACAATGTAGGGGCCTATGTGGGTGAATTGGCCGACAAGGTTCAGGGCCATGAGAAGATCCAGATCCTGACCAATACGCTGATCGTTGGCTTTTCCGGCTTCAAGGGCAACTTCACCACGGAAGTTCTGGTGGGGCCCGGCATGTACGAGCGCAAGATCGATCACGGGGTCGTCATCCTGGCAACCGGTGCGAACGAATACCAGCCGACCGAATACCAATACGGCCAGAGCGACAAAGTCGTCACCCAGGTAGAGCTGTCCCAGCGAATCAAAGAGAAAGGGGTAGCCGACCTGGACCAGGTGGTGATGATCCAGTGTGTCGGCTCGCGCAACGAGGATAATCCCAATTGCTCGCGGATCTGCTGCCAGGCGGCCGTCAAGAATGCATTGCATATAAAGGAAGATAATCCCGATGCAGATGTGTTTGTGCTCTATCGCGATATCCGCACATACGGTTTGCTCGAGGATTATTACACCAAAGCCCGCGAGCTGGGGGTGATGTTCTTCCGCTTTGAGGCCGACGACCCGCCGCAGGTGGAGACCAACGGCGACGGTGTGACGGTTACCTTCAAGGACCATGTTCTGGGACGCTATCTCCAGGCCAGTCCCGATCTGGTGACCCTGAGTGCCGGTATGGTGGCCGAAGATACCGAGGAGTTGGCCTCCATTGTCAAGCTGGCCCGTACCCCCGAAGGTCACTTCATGGAAGCCCATGTCAAGCTGCGGCCGGTCGACATGGCGACCGAGGGGGTCTTTGTGTGCGGCACCGCCCACAGTCCCAAGCTGCTGCCGGAATCCATCGCCCAGGCCTATGCGGCCGCTGCGCGGGCGACCACCTTCCTGGCGCAGCCGCACCTGACCCTGTCGGGCGTGACGGCCGAGGTCTACCCGGACAACTGCGCATCCTGCCTGATCTGCGTTCGCTCCTGCCCCTACCAGGTGCCCAAGATCAACGCGGACGGGGTCAGTGAAATCGACCCGGCCCTCTGTCAGGGCTGCGGGGTCTGCACGGCCGAGTGCCCGGCCAAGACCATTGAACTGGCCTGGTACGAGGACGACCAGCTGCTCTGTAAGGTCGAATCGTTATTAGAAGGCGTTTTATAAATGTTGGCATATATGTCTTTACCCATAGAGAAGACGGAGGTTCGCAATGACCAGCGAGTTTGAACCGATCATCATTTCTTTTTGCTGCAATTTCTGAGGGTATACTGCCGCGGACCTGGCAGGTTCCATGCGACTTTCATACCCCTCGAACATTAAGATTATCCGGGTACCCTGTACCGGGAAAGTGGACATTCTGCATGTCCTGCGTGCATTCGAAAAGGGAGCCGACGGCGTCTATGCCGTAGGCTGCCTGGAGGGGGATTGCCACTTCAACAGCGGCAACTTCCGGGCACGCAAACGGATAGAGCAGGCCCAGGAACTCCTGGAAACCATCGGGATCGGCGGCGAGCGGGTCCAGATGTACAACCTGTCGTCCAGCGAGGCGCCCCGCTTTGTCGAGGTAGCTGTGGAAATGGAGGCCCGTATCCGGGAACTGGGACCCAACCCGATTAAATTGGCCGGAAAAAAAGCGGCCTGAGCCGCCGGACCATACCGGACTATAAGGAGGCGTTATGATTGTCGCGGATAAAAAACCCATCGAGGAGATAATTGATTCCATCAAGGATTTTTCAAAGATCCTCATTTTGGGATGCAACGAATGCGTGACGGTGTGTGAAGCCGGAGGCAAAAAGGAAGTCGGCATTCTGGCTTCGGCCCTGCGGATGTATTTTCTTAACCAGGGGCAGGATGTCAAAATCGATGAGAACACACTCGAGCGGCAGTGTGATCACGAGTACCTGGATGAAATCCTGGACGAGGTAGACCAATACGATGCCATCGTCTCGCTGGCCTGCGGGGTGGGCGTACAGTTTGCCGCTGAAAAGTACACCACCACCCCGCTCTTGCCCGGCGTAAACACCACTTTTCTGGGGGCTACCGAGGAAAGAGGGTTGTGGACCGAGCGCTGCCAGGCCTGCGGTTCGTGCGTCCTGGCCACCACCGGCGGGATCTGCCCGATTTCGCGCTGCGCCAAGCGGGTCATGAACGGACCGTGCGGCGGATCCAGCAACGGTAAATGCGAGATTCACAAAGAGGTCATTTGTGCCTGGCAGCTGATCATCGAGCGCCTCAAGGCTTTGGACAAAATGGATACCTACGAAACGCTTACCCCGATTAAGGACTGGTCCACTGACCGGGCCGGAGGGCCCCGCAAAGTTATCAGGGAGGATGTTCAGCAATGAAAACGAATACACCGAGCAAACTGGAGAAGGTCCTGGCCGCCGGTCATTTGGCCGTTACTTCCGAATGCGGTCCGCCCCGGGGCAGTGACCCTGAAGAGATCAGTGAAAAGGCCGAACTGATCAAGGATCACGTGGATGCGGTCAACATTACCGACAACCAGACCTCCGTTACCCGAATGTGCAGCCTGGCGGCGTGCATCCGGTTGAAACTGATGGGGCTGGAGCCGGTGCTGCAGATGGTGACCCGCGATCGTAACCGCATTGCACTGCAAAGCGATATCCTGGGGGCGGCCTCATTCGACATTAACAATATTCTCTGCCTTTCCGGCGACCACCAGAGCTTCGGCGATTGCGCCCAGGGCCAGAACGTACACGACCTCGATTCCATGCAGCTGCTGCAGACGGTGCGTCACATGCGCGACGAGGGCAAGTTTCTCGGCGGTGACGATATAAAACGGCCGCCGCAGATGTTTGCCGGCGCGGCCGCCAACCCCTTTGCCGATCCGTTCGAAATCCGGGTTCCCCGGCTGGCCAAGAAGATAGCCGCCGGTGCGGAGTTTATCCAAACCCAGTGCATCTATAACCTGGACCGGTTCGAGGAATGGATGAAGCTGGTGGTGGATCGCGGCCTGCATGAGAAGGTCGCCATCCTGGCCGGTATGACGCCCATGAAAAACGTTGGCATGGCCCGCTATATGAAAAACCGCGTTCCGGGCATGGATGTGCCCGACGAGGTGATCAAGCGCCTGGCGGATACGCCCAAAGAGAAGCAAGCCCAGGAAGGCATCGACATCTGTGTAGAGGCCATGGAAAGGTTGAAAGAGGTCGAAGGCGTGCGGGGATTTCACGTCATGGCCATCGAGTGGGAAGAGAAAGTCCCGGAGATTGTGGAAAGGACGGGGCTGTATCCCCGGCCGGAAGTCGACTGATTGATTTACGCGGTTCACTGGCTCGGATCGTTGGCCCGTTTTCATTCTGAAGACGACAATGAGCGGCCATGGAGACAAAGGAGGTTATCATGAGCGAGAAAAAAAGAATCCTGGTGGTAGACGACGAACCCGATTTCTGTTCCATCGTCCAGGGACAGCTGGAAAAAGAAGGCTATGACGTGGACCTGGCTTACAACGGTGTTGAAGGCCTCGAAAAGGTTCGTTCCAATCCGCCGGATGCTATTGTGCTGGATGTCATGATGCCGGAAAAAGACGGTTACGAGGTTTGCAAGGAGTTGAAAGCGGACGAGGCCACGGCCGGCATTCCGGTGGTCCTGCTGACCGCGGTTGCCTCCCACGTGACATCCACGCGCTATTCGCACCGTGACGGTATGAGCACCGAGGCGGACGACTATATTGCCAAACCTGCCTCGGCCGAAGAGATTTGTGAAAGTATCCGGGGCTTGCTTTAACCGGACCTGAACCCGGTATTAACAGGGGGAAGGATAACCAGCGGCACAACCGTCGTTCCGGCGGCCTAAAGATCTGTCGGTACGCACAGGCCGTGTTTTTAAAACGTAAAAGGAGTGAATGATGTCATCTGAGGTTCTCCAAATCAAAGGAGGGCGCAAAAGCACCTTCAAGGACCATGTCATGAGTTTGCTGCCGGACGGCGGCAACCTCAACCTGTGCCTGACCTGTGGGGCCTGCTCATCCGGGTGCCCGGCCACCGGGCTGGAGGGCATGGACCCGCGCAAGTTTTTGCGCATGGCGTCCCTGGGCATGGACGAGGAGATTTTGAACAATGACTGGATCTGGTGGTGCAGCATGTGCACGCGCTGCATGTATGTCTGCCCTATGAAGATCAACATCCCCCAGCTGGTGTTCAACGCCCGGGCCCAGGTGCCGCGTGAAGAACGGCCCAAGGGCATCGTGGGTTCCTGCGACATGGCCCTGAGAAACGACACCTGCAGCGCCATGGGCGCCACGGAAGAGGACTTCCAGTTCGTGGTCGAGGACGTGTTGGAAGAGTACCAGGAATCCCAGCCGGAGTTTGCCGACATGCTGGCGCCGATCAACAAGCAGGGTGCCGAGTTTTTCCTCAACCAGAACTCCCGCGAGCCGGTGACCGAGCCGGACGAAATGGTGCCGCTGTGGAAGATCCTGCACTCGGTGGGTGCCGACTGGACCTACGGGACCAAGGGCTGGGCAGCTGAGAACTACTGCCTGTTCATGGCCGACAACGAGAACTGGGAAAAGATTGTGCGGGTCAAGGCCAAAGCCGTGGATGATCTGGGGTGCAAGGTCTGGCTCAACACCGAGTGAGGGCACGAACTCTTCGCAGTCCGGATCGGACTGGAAAAATTCAAGATCGAGCACAACTTTGAAATCAAGAGCATCATCCAGCTGTATGCCCAGTGGCTCAGGGAGGGCAAGCTCAAGGTGAATTCCGACTGGAACAAGGAGCGCCAGATCAAGTTCACGGTCCAGGATCCCTGCCAGCTGGTGCGCAAGACCTTCGGCGATCCTGTGGCCGAGGACCTGCGGGATGTGGTCAAGGCGGTGGTGGGCGAGGAAAACTTCATCGACATGCACCCCAACCGTTCGAACAACTTCTGCTGCGGCGGCGGCGGCGGGTTCCTGCAGTCGGGTTTTCCGGATCAGCGGCGATATTACGGTCGGCTGAAGGCGGAGCAGATCCTGACCACGGGGGCTTCGTACTGCATCACGCCCTGTCACAACTGCCACGCCCAGGTCCACGACCTGAGCGAGATCAACGATCATAAATGGGAGACTTTGCACCTGTGGACCCTGATCTGCCTCTCCATGGGCATTCTGGGACCCAACGAACGCGAATACCTGGGGGAAGACCTCAAGGAAGTCGATGTGTTTCATCCGGAATCGGCCATGTAAGACCGATTCCCTTTCCATATACGATTAGAAGCTATCTCAAAAAACGGATTTTGGTTCAAAATCCCGTCTACGCTCTTCGAGCTTACGTCTTCGCCTTGGGCTACGCCGCACAAGCAAGGCTCCCAGCAGAGTTTATCAGCCATAGCTTGAGCGAAGGCTGAAGTTTGGGCTAAAAGACTTTTTTAAGATGGCGTCTAAAGAACCCGGTCTGTACAGATCTTTGTTTACCTGTTACTCTGGGCGCAGCGAGTCGACCCCGCCAAAGTAGCAAAGGCTACGACGGCCGGGAGATACCCGGGCGAGTAAAGATTACCTTACGTTGAGGGGAGTCTTGGTCGCGTTGTACTTCTCAGAATGACAATAACTGATAATGTGGGAATTAAAGCTATCGATTTGATATTCTGAAAAACGTGCGATCTTCAGGGAATGACCATGAAGGTATATTGTATCCTGAGCGACGAAAGGGCCTATCGATCCAAATCCCCGGCCATGTTCACCACGGTGATGCAGCGCCAGGGCATTCGGGGGATGTACGTGCCGTTTAAAGTCCAGCCCCAGGAGGTCGGCAAAGCCCTGGAGAGTCTCAGAACTTTAGGTATCGCCGGGGCCAACGTGACAATCCCTTACAAGCAAGCCGTGATACCGTATCTGGACATCCTGTCCGAGGGCGCCAACGTCATCGGCGCTATCAATACCATCGTCATCACCGGGGAAGAACTCAAAGGCTACAATACCAACGCTATCGGTTTCATGGATGCACTGGACAGCGTGGATTTCAATCCGGAAGGCAAATCCGCCCTGATTTTCGGAACTGGTGGGGCGGCCCGGGCCGTTGCGTTTATTTTGAACTGGTTGCGGACAGATACCATCGTCGTTGCAGGTAGAAGTGACGACAAGGTCCAGCAGATCGTCAAACGCTTTGGCGGTGATGGCACAACCCTCGAATCTTTAGGAAAGGATATCAACGCCGACATCGTGGTGAATGCAACCTCGGTTTCTTCCCCGGATGAATCACCCGAAATGGCTGCCCTGGTTGGTGAATTGAACATCAAGGGCTGCGAGTTGGTCGTGGATCTAAATTACAACCGCTCCCAGAATTTCTGGCAGGATATGGCCCGGGACCAGGATATCCGCTTTATGGAGGGTCTCCTGCCGCTGGCCTATCAGGCCCGGCGAACCTTTGCGCTCTGGACGGGATTGCAGTTACCGCCGGAAGAGTTCATCAATGCTATAAATGGAAACGGATCTGAAAGGCCTTAAAGGTTCAATCACATCTTCAGTCTGCCAGCGCGTGCACGCCCTACCTGCAGAAAGGTACAATCCATACCAAACACATTCTTTCCGCTGGATAATACCGCTTCGACCAGTCACCAGCGGATAGGGCCTCTATTTGAATATTATCAACATATCAATGTGTTGGGCCAATAGATGGTTGTATCCAAAAACTATATTTCGATATTTCTGGAAATATAGTTGACAGGCGGGTTTTTCAGCTATATAGTTGCCACATGAAACTTGATTATGACCATGCATCCGCATTGCTGAGCCAGCTTGGAAACCCAACGCGGTTGAGGATCGTACGCGAGTTGGTGCGAACCGGAAAAACCGGGATGGCTGTAGGTGAGATCAAAAAGCGGCTCGGAACGCCAAGCTCCACCCTCTCGCACCACCTGAACCATTTAAAAAATGTTGGCCTTGTCAGACAGCAGCGGGAAAGTACAGTGTTGCGGTGTTTCATCGAATTTCAGGCCATAGATGCCATCGTAAAGTTTTTGACCGAGGAATGCTGTATGGCCGAGATAAATGAGCGCTGCTAATTTTTTTTTGAACTTAAACTTCGAAGTTTCTGGAAATATAAAAAAATAGAGAGGCAGTATCCATGACCACTGAATTTGTTAGAATTACGGATTTCATGATCAACGCTTTTATTCATATCTGGCCGTATCTGGTAATAACCATACCGATTGCTGTGGCCGTGAATATGTCGGGTGCCTCGAAGCATATAAAACGAGCTTTTGATGCAGGTCCGCTATCCGCTATTCTGCTGGCAACCCTGGTTGGTGCTTTCAGCCCCTTTTGCTCTTGTGGTGTCATCCCCGTAATCGCGGCCTTGTTGATTGGCGGCGTGCCTCTGCCCCCGGTAATGGCTTTCTGGGTAGCATCCCCTTCCATGGACCCTGAAATTTTCTTTTTGAGTGTTGGCACCATCGGCTGGGATTTGGCCGTCTGGCGCTTAATGGGGACGCTGGTAATGAGTTTAGGCGCCGGGCTTATTACCCATGCACTCATGCAGACGGGCTGGATCGAGCCAAATGTACTCAAACACAAGGCAGTCTCTCGCGCTCCCAGGATAACTTCCAATATGAAGGAGCTGGGAGTTGCCTTCATCACCAGGCTGAAAAATATATCTTTGTTAAAATCGAAACCACTGGTTCCTGCTCAGGCTTCGGCATGTTGCGATGGGGGCGGCGTGACTGTTACCCAAATACAGCCCTTTGTTCCCTCCACCAAAACAGAAATACATGGCTCCGGTGCTATTGAAGATGCTTCATCACCCTGTGGTGCCGGATGTGACCGAAAAGAGTCTTTCTGGAGACGTTTAACTCAAGAATCCATGAATGCGACGTTGATGGTCATTAAGTTTATGGCTTTAGCATTCTTTCTGGAGGCCCTCATTATTCTGTACGTTCCGGAAGAATGGATAACCAGCATTATGGGCAAGGACAATTCATGGGCAATTTTCACTGCTGGTTTTTTAGGGGTTCCCGTGTATACCAGCAATTTAAGTGCATTGCCCATGGTAAGCGGTCTGCTCAAGCAAGGTATGAGTCCTGCTGCGGCTCTGGCTTTCCTGATTTCCGGTCCAACAACGACGCTGCCTGCCATGGCAGCTGTCTGGACTTTGGTGAAACACCGCATTTTTATACTTTATGTGTCGTTTTCATTGGGAGGTGCAATACTATTAGGCTATTTGAAACTATTCACTGGATAGGCGTGTATCTCATTTAGTCTTGCAAGCACATTGGGACCGATTGTCCCCGGTGACAATGATATACAAAAAAGCGAGGACCATCTATGATAGTCTACGCTTTTTTAATGCCGTTCAGCTAGCTTTCAGATTGATAGCCAACTCTACCCCGTTATCGAAGAAAACAGTCGCGCCGGCGGTAGCAGGGTAGGCGTTACTACCCAGTTGTTGGCAGCAGCACCGTAAAGGTCGAACCGTGGCCGGGGGTGCTTTCCACATCAACCATGCCCCCCATCGAAGAGACCAATTCGCGCACGATGGGCAGACCGAGACCGGTGCCGGTGATATACCGGGTTTTTTCATTTTTGACCCGGTAGAAGCGGTCGAAGATATTTTCGAGATGCTTGGCTTCTATGCCGAACCCCGTGTCAATAACCTGTACCCGGATGTTGATACCGGCCATATCGACTTTGACGGTAATGGCGCCGCCGTCGGGGGTGTAGTTGATGGCATTGGTGATCAGATTCCCGAAAACGCTCTCGAGAGCAATGGCGTCTGCGGTGATTTCAGGTATTTCATTCGCGAGTACTTCCAGGGCCAGGGTTTGATTCTTGGCGTCCGACTTGGCTTTGAGAAAATCCACGATATTCGTCAGTAGGTCGACCACGGGGATGCTGCGGATGTCGCGGCAAATCGCGCCTTCTTCAATCCGGGACAGATCCAGCAAGTCACTGATCAGCGAGATCAGTCCGAATGTTTTCTCTTTAGCCCGCGAGAGAATCTGCTGGTCGCTTTCCGGGGCTACTTCTACGATGCCGTTGATGACCACCGCCAACTGCTCGTGGATGGTTGACAGGGGCGAGCGCAATTCATGGGAGACCTTGGCGACGAATTCCGACTTCAGTTGGTCCAGCGATTTCATGGTAGAGATATCGGTAATACTGATAACGGCTCCCAGACAGGCATTGTTCTCCCCCAGTACCGGTCGCCCGGCAGCCATGAAGTGCTGTTTGTTATCCAAAGAAAACTCGTAAACCGGGATATCGTCATAATCGATATGCCGGCCCCGGGATATGTCCATGACCAGATCGTTCAGGCCCGCGTCGGATACATACTCTCCGATCGACTTACCCAGGGCGGCATCGGCAGCGATACCAAGCTGCCGCTTGAAGGCGGGGTTCATCAACACGACCTGCCCGTTGGTGTCGGTGACGGCAGTCCCGCTGGGCAGTGAGGCCAAAATAGTGTGGATCCGGCTTTTCTCGGTATCGAGATCGACCAGGGTCCGCAACCGCTCCGCAGCCAGGCGCTCGGTTTCAGCGCTCAGGCGAATCTTTTCCCAGGCCCGGTTGACGACAATGCGCAGCTGGTCTGGTTCAAACGGCTTGGGGATGAAATCATAGGCGCCGGCCTTCATGGCTTCAATGGCGGTTTCGACTGTGGCGAATCCGGTGATTACGACCACCAGGGTTTCCGGATAATCCTGTCTAATTAATTTCAGGACTTCCATGCCGTCCATGCCCGGCATTTTCATGTCCAGCAAGACCAGGGCGGCGGGCTTTTCCTCCAGAAGCTCGAGGCCTTTTTCGCCCCGGTCCGCAGTCCGGACCTCACAGCCCATCTTGGACAGGATCCGGGCAGATCCTTCGCGGATATCCCGCTCATCATCAACTACCAGAATCGTTATGCTGTCGAGTGCGTCAGTCATCGTTTCCATCTCCAGAAAAGTTAATGGTAGCCGGCATTTCGATTGTAAAGGTTGTTCCTTCTCCGGGCGTGCTCTTGGCTTGTATATGGCCATTGTGGTTTTCGATGATGCGATAGACCAGGCTCAGGCCCAGGCCGGTGCCCTGACCTTCTTTCTTGGTGGTAAAATAGGGTTCAAAGATGCGGGGCAGAATGTCCGGGGGTATGCCTGGGCCAGTGTCTGAGATTTCAAAGAGGATGCGCTTACCGGCCTCTTTGGCAGCCGTATTGAGGCTCAGGGCTCCCCGGCCATCCATGGCCTGCGCTGCATTCAGGATAAGATTCATGATCACATGGTTCATCTGCTGCAGGTCGCAGGTGACCAGGGGGAGGGTTTCGGATAAGTCTTTTTTAATGGCGATATTGTGAAACAGGGGCTGGCGTTCCAGCAGGAAAAGCGTCCGGGTGATGGCCTGGTTGAGATCATTGGGCTTCATGAAGTGCCGTGTTTGACGGGTAAACTCCAGCAGTTCCTTCACCGTGTCGCGGCAGCGTTCGGCGTCTCTGATCACCCGGTGCAAATCCTCGCGGGCCTCTTCCTCCAGCTCGTAATCTTCCAGGACCAGGTTGGTGTACAGCGTGATGCCGCCCAGGGGATTGTTCAGCTGGTGGGCCACGCCCGCCGACAACTTACCCAGCGAGGCCATTTTTTCTGACTGCAGCAGTTCCAGTTGCGTGTTTTTCAACTCGGCCTCCATCTTGAGCTCCTCGCGTAGATCATGAAAAAAACCGATGGTGGCCACCTCGCGCTCATCTTCATATACGATTGAGGCGTTCAGACTGATAGGGATCTTTTGACCATCCTTGCCCATGACGTCCACCCGGTAGGATTTCAATTTACCAGGGCCGCCGTGTTCATCGCTGCGCAGATCCTGCATGACTTTGTAGGCCTGGTCATCGGTATAAATATCGCGGATATCCCCTGTTTCTAAAACTTCATTGCGGCTGTAACCGGTAATTTTGGTGGCGGCGTCATTGAATACCAGGATATTACCTTTTCTGTCCGCGGCGATAACGGCGTCCACTGAACTCTCGATCAGGTTGCGGAGCATGATGTTGGTGCGCTGCAAGCGATTTTCGATCCCCCCATGGATGGGAAGGTTGAACTCCATGCTGGCAAAGGCTTCGACTTGACCGTTCGCGAAGATTGGGTAGGCATAGAAGCAGGTAATTTTACCCAAATCCTCGGATTCGTCATCATTGGTACACAATGCCGGTTTGTGGGTAGCTGCGGCCTCTACAACGGCGCAGTTCAGGCAGGGTGACTGCCGTTCGTAGAACACCTCGTGACAGAGTTTGCCAATGGTATCCCCTATTTGCATACCCGCGGGACTGCTGTTCGAAGCCAGGATTTTAAAATCCGGTGAGATAACAATCATCCGCAGGCCGAAAGCTTTCACGGCTTTGAGAAAGTAGTGCTGTTCACTCTCGGACAGCATGCGTTACCTCACAGAAAAACAGGGCCAGATTGAGTTGAGCGGTACTGTGCGCAATACAGTTCGGCCGTCCCAATGGTTAAGCGCCTGGAGGATGCGAAGAGTGTGATTCCCGGCGAGAGCAGGCGGCCTCAACTCGAGCAACGGACTCGAGTTTGAACGGTCTTTTATATCATAAACCCACGTGAAATTAAACCCCTGAAAGCACCGCAGATCGATCATATTATGCGGTGTGGTAACATTTTACGCATCTTTTCCAACCGGACGCCGTCTTATTGTCCCAACGGCCGGGCGGTGATCTCAAGCGTCCCAAATTTGTCTTGACAACTTTACCAATAAGATGTAGGTCAAGCCTCATGTTGGACCCTTTAAGCGTATCCATTTCCGGCCGCATGCCGGGGGATTTTAATACAGGGTAACGGGAGGAGGTGCCCATGCTCAACCACCGGTCACCGGTTCCACTGTATCATCAGCTGGCCGAAATATTGACCGCTAAAATTCGCTGCGGCGAATACACAGTCGGCGGCCGGATTCCGTCGGAGCATCAGCTGGCTGCTGAATACGGCATTGGGCGGCCGACTGCGCGTCAGGCCACGGATGTTCTGGTCCGTAAGCGCGTGCTGGTCCGCAAAAGGGGTGCCGGGACATTTGTGTTGGGGCATACGGAGGAAGTGGATCTTTTCTCCCTGGCCGGAACCAGTGCCTCTTTTCAGGCCAAGGGCATCCGGGTGAGCACTAAAATGCTGAAAAAAGTAACCCTGCAGAAAAAAGCCGGCGGGGGACCGGAGAACCCGTTCAAGGGGCAGGCGGCTTATTTTTTTTCAAGGTTGCAAGCGGTTGAGGCGCAACCGGTCGTGCTCGAAGATATCTGGCTCCACCCGGATCTTTTTCGGGGCATCGATCGGGTGTTTCAGGACACCATGTCCCTGTCGCAATTGGTGGACGAGCATTATTACATGCAGCCCGGGGGGGGCAGACAGAACTTTCGGATCGTTTATCCGAACCGCGCTAAGACCACTGCGCTGGCACTTTCATCCGGAGAACCGGTTCTGGAAGTCCAACGTTTCATTCATTTTCCCCAGTCCCGCAACGCGATCTATTCCGAACTGCTGTGCCGGACTGACCAGTTCGTTTTTTCACAAACACTTGGAGGATTTTCCCATGCGTAAAAGAGGGTACTATGACCGGTTCGGCGGGGCGTTTTTACCGGAAATTCTGGTGGCTACGTTCGATGAACTGGAAAAGGTCTTTTACGAGGCCAAACGGGACGCGGCCTTTTGGCGCGAATATGAAGAAATCATGTCTACCTATTCCTGTCGACCGACGCCGCTAACCTATTGCGACAACCTGACCCGGCATTTCGGGGGCGGTAAAATCTACATCAAGCGTGAAGATTTGAACCACACCGGGGCACACAAGGCCAACAACGTCATTGGCCAGGGCCTGCTGACCCGCCGGATGGGTAAGACCCGGGTGATTGCGGAAACAGGGGCCGGGCAGCACGGCGTGGCCACGGCCACCATGGCGGCCCGCTTTGGTTTCGACTGTACCATTTACATGGGGGCGGTCGATGTCGAACGCCAGCGGCCCAACGTGTTTTGGATGGAACAGCTCGGCGCCACGGTCGTACCGGTAGAAGAAGGTACCCGCATATTGAAAGATGCCATCAACGAGGCCTTCCGGGACTGGGTCAGTAACATGGACACCACCCATTACGTGTTGGGGACAGCCTGTGGGCCGCACCCGTTTCCCGAGATGGTCGCCTGGTTTCAGTCCATCATTGGCCTGGAAGTCCGGCAACAGATCTTGGCCGCCGAAGACGCATTGCCGGCCCGAATTTATGCCTGCGTGGGCGGTGGATCCAACGCCATGGGTATTTTCAGCGAATTTTTCGAAGATGACGGCGTGCAGCTGGTTGGCGTCGAGGCCGGGGGCCGGGGACTCGACACCCGTGAACATGCTGCCCGGCTGGCCTCAGAAGATGCCAGCATCGGCGTTGCCCAGGGTTATAAAACCTATTTTCTACAGGATGACGATGGCCAGATGATGGAAACGCACAGTGTGGCCGCCGGGCTGGACTATGTGGGCGTCTCACCCATTTTGGCCAGCCTCAGTGAGAGCGGCCGGGTTCGGTTCGAAGCTGCCACGGACGCGGAAGTGGTCGCAGCGGTTTCGCTGACCATGCAAAAGGAGGGGCTCATCCCGGCCCTGGAATCGGCGCACGCTTTTGCCCGGGCCTTCCAGGAGGCACCCGATGTATCGGCGCATGACAGCATCATCATCAATCAGTCCGGGCGCGGCGACAAGGACATATTCACAGTGGCCGATGCCCTCGAAGATTCCCAGTGGAAAGAATTCATCATGGCCAAAGCGGAGGGGTACCATGCTTGAAGCGTACATAAAAGATCGACTAAAGGAAAAAGAAATTCTTCTGATGACCCATCTTGTCATCGGGTATCCCGACCTGGAAAGTTCATTTCGCATTATCGAGAAAATGGTGGGGGCCGGTGTGGATCTGATGGAGTTGCAGATCCCCTTTTCGGAACCCATCGCCGACGGCCCGGTGATCCTGCATGCCAATCAAAAATCGCTGGCCCGCGGAACGACCGTCCGGGACTGTCTCGAATTTGCGCAGCAAGCCGCGGCCACCTTCGACATACCTTTTCTTTTTATGAGTTATTACAACATATTATACAGGCATGGGGTGGCCCGGTTTACTCAAACGATGTCAGCCCATGGTTTAAAGGGGGCCATCGTGCCGGATTTGCCGCCGGAAGAGGGCGCCGTCTATTTAGAAGGAATGGCTGCCAACCAGCTGGACCCGATTTTGATTTTTTCCCCCGCCACTTCGGATGAGCGCATGCAGTACCTCGCTTCCCATGGCCGGGGCTTCATGTACTGTATCGCCCGCAAGGGGGTTACCGGCGACAAGACCGCCTTTTCCGATGACCTGGATCGTTACCTGGCGCGCTGCCGACAGGCTACCAGTCTACCACTGGCATTGGGTTTCGGTGTCAAAAGCAAAGCCGATATCGATTTTCTAAAGGGCCGGGCCGATATTGCCGTTATCGGCACCCAGACAATCCGCCTGGTGGATGAGGTCGGTGTTGAGACCGTGAGCGGGTTTATCAGAGGATTAAGATAGGTTCAATTCAGACCGGCCTGCCGAACCTGTCCACGCAAGGGTCAATCGCCCCGTGAAGATTCTTAAGTATTCAAAGTTTCTAAAGTTTTTCGCCATAATACCGATAACCAAGTTGAAACGTTAGCCTAATACGTCTAGGTGGGTATGCCTGTTCGGGAACCACTGTCCTGATTTTAGATGACGAACCAGCCGTCCGGGAAAACCGCCAGGATTCTTTTGAGGACTAAAAAATCCGACGACGGCGGTCGACAGCTTGGAAGCGGCTCTTGCTTTCCCGGTGAGCAAGCGCCAAGTTGTACTGTTGGAGAATTTAAGACGCCCGGGAATCAGGGGCGAGACATCGGTTGGTTTATCCCGCCAACTGTATCCCCCCTGTCAGGTTTATCATCCCTGCCGGATTGGGGGGATTGGTCGCTATCCGCTTGAATGCGGGGGATCGCCATACGACTTGAGCACAAGATCTTGAAGCCGGTTTCCGTTATGGCAGTGCGGGTGAATTTGATCACAAAATTGGTCACTTTGGACGAGTGATCGATTTTTTAAATTGTAAAAAAGCCATAAACAGACTAAATTACCTCTGGGATTGGGAAATTGGTTCAGACAGACGATCGACTGATATGGGCGCGCTAAACAAGGGGATGACTGTTTTATGACCAGGGGATTACCAGTGAAGGTTTTGGTGGTGGATGATGAACCCGGTATCAGGGAAAGCCTTTCGGATTTTCTGGATGATTACGAATTTGATGTGTTTGCGGCTGATAGCGCTGAAAAGGCCCTGAAAATCGTTGAATCTGAAGACCTGGATATTGCCGTTGTCGACCTGCGCCTGCCCGGCATCAGCGGTGATACCATGATCTTAAAATCCCATGCAATGAAACCCGATATGAAATTTCTGATTCACACCGGTTCGGTCGATTACCGGCTGCCGGATGAATTGAAAGCGATCGGTATGGGAGCTGAAAATTTGTTTTTGAAACCCATACCGGACTTGACGGTTATCATCGACGCTATCAACAAAATACTTGGGCTCTGAAGTACTGCGACATTCGCTAAAACACTTTCCGCAATGGTCTTTCGAAGGACAACGGCCGCCCCCC
>Ga0056121_1000015_pt1 | contig 125672 bp, 112 predicted proteins | sample WorMetHEROISLAND_FD_83872 | JGI IMG/M metagenome (GOLD analysis project Ga0056121, IMG submission 83872) | Marine gutless worms symbiont microbial communities from Max Planck institute for Marine Microbiology, Germany - Olavius sp. 1 HERON ISLAND ...
AGATCGTTGGGGGGACCCTGGTGGACGGCCAGCAGCCGGAAACCAACTTCCAGGCCGAGAAGCCGGCCGCCTGGTTTGCGGAGCTCTACCGGCGGGATAATCTGCCCGGTGGGCACATTATCCAGTTGGGACCCGGAAATGCCCGAGCAGCCGAGGCGGCCCTGGCCGCCTGGCCGGGGGGCCTCCAGATCGGAGGGGGGGTAAACGGTGAGAACGCCGCAGCCTGGATAGATGCCGGTGCATCGGCGGTCATCGTGACCTCCTGGGTGTTTTACGACGGGCGCATTGATGCCGGCCGCCTGGCGCAACTGGTCGCAACCGTGGGCCGGGAACGCCTGGTACTAGACCTGAGCTGCCGGCGCAAAGGCGGCGACTACTATATCGTCACCGACCGCTGGCAGACCTTTACACGGGAAAAGGTGACCCCCGGCTTGCTGGACAGCCTGGCCGGTGACGCCCACGAATTCCTGATTCACGCCGTGGATGTGGAAGGCCGTTGCAGCGGTATCGAACGGCCGCTGGTTGAACTGCTGGGGGGCTGGGGCCGGATCCCCGTCACCTACGCCGGAGGCATTCACTCCCGCGCCGATATCCGGTTGATCGCCGAGCTGGGCCAGGGCCGGCTGGATTTTACCGTGGGCAGTGCCCTGGATATCTTCGGCGGCTCCCAGCTGGTCTACCAAGAACTTGCCGCGGATTATACGGTCGGTTCTTGATCAAGCAACGGTAACGCATCGAAAGGAGGACCCTATGCCGAAGTCTGCCAACAAGCGGCAAACCACACGGGCTTACCGCCTTAAACCGACCCGGGTGGTCCTTAAAGGTACCCTTTTCGAGTTGCATGATATCAGCAGCGGGGGCATCGGTGTTGTCCTCCCGGCGGATGGTCCCCAGTTTATCACCGGCGAGCGGCTGGATGCCATCCCACTGGAACTGGCCGCCGGTCCCGTCAGCTTGCAGGGTGTGGTGTCCCATATATCCATTCGCGCCGATAAAACCATCTGCGGGATTCGCTTCCTGCTTTCCGGGGACCAGTTCGACACCGTGATCCAGTTCAAAAAGGAGCGGGCGCTCTAATGCCGGCACACATACCAGGAGTCAGCGATGAATCACACCCTTAAAGGCGTGCTCCTTTCCGGTCTGGTGCTGCCGGGCCTGGGGCAGGTTGTTCAAAAGCGTATCAAGCGTGGAATTGTGCTGATGCTGGTCGTGGTGACTGCCCTGGTCGTAACCATCGCGAATGCCGTTCGGCATGCCCGATCCATATTGGAAAAAATTGAGGCCGGCGGCGTTCCGCCTGATCTGGCGGAAATTACCGCGTTGGCCCGCCAGGCGGTTACCCCGGCCGACCAACTGGCGACCAACCTCGCTTTGGGACTGGTGGCGGCCAGCTGGCTGGTCGGCATCCTGGATGCCTATCTCACCGGACGACGCCTTGATCGGGAAGCCGGTCCCCCACCGGAGACACCCGATCAGTCCGCGTAGGTTTCCCGCAACCGGTATTTGAGTATTTTGCCGCTGGCACTCAAGGGCAGGCTGTCTACAAAGATTACCTTTTTAGGGACCTTATAGCGGGCTACGGACTCCCGGCAAAATGCCTGTATTTCCTCTTCACCAGCCTCAATTCCTTCCCGGCGTACTATGAGGGCGGTAACGGCTTCACCCCACTTGGTATCGGGTGTGCCGATGACGGCTGCCTGCAAAACCGCCGGGTGCTTGTATAACACATTTTCAATTTCGGCCGGATAGACATTCTCGCCACCCGTGATGATCATGTCCTTTTTACGGTCGACGATATAGATAAAGCCCGCCTCATCCACCCGGCACAGGTCCAGGGGGTAGTACCAGCCATTGCGGTAAACCGCTTTGGTTTCTTCCGGTTTGTTCCAGTAACCCAACGTGGTGCCGAGGCCGCGTACTTTGATTTCGCCGACTTCACCCGGAGCGACGGGGTTGTCTTGTTCATCAACGACCACGCTTTCCATGTCGGCGAACGATTTACCACAGGAAGCCAGTACCGCAGTGTTCCCGGATGCCAGGGCGGCGGCGATATCGGCGGTCTTCAAGATCGTCGTCTGGCCGACTGTCTCGCTGGTGCCGAACAGGTGAATAAAGACATTGCCGAACTTCTTGATGGCTTTTTCGTATACCACCGGTGTCACCGGTGCGCCGGCAAAATAGATCTTCTGCAAGCTTGAAAAATCGTAAGCTGCGGCATCGGGATACTCCGCCAGGAAGAGCAGCATGGGCGTCGCGAGCATGCCGGTGGTCACCTTATACTTTTGAACCAGGCCCAGAAAATCCTCGACGGTCCAGGCCGGCATGATCACCGACGTGGTGCCACTGTACATGTGATTCATCAGGGTGACTTCTCCGGTGGCATGAAACAGGGGCGATGCGATAATGCCCATGTCGTCCCGGTTCATTTTTAATTCCAGCGACATGCTGCGTCCGGCGTGGTAAAAGTTCCGGTGCGTGGCCATACAACCCTTGGGCGCCCCGGTTGTGCCACTGGTGTACATCAGGGCGGCCAGGTCGTCTTCGGTTACCTCTACTGGCGGTGCTTTTCCGGCGAAGTCGGCGGCCAGGGACTCGTAATGCTGCCAGTCGTCCGGTGTGTCCGCCTGGGAGCCGATGAAGATGAACTGCTTGACGAAATCCAATTCATCCTTGATTTGACTGACCTGGTCCATGTAGTTTTCGTTGACCAGCAGCGCGGCCGGGGTGGCATCTTTCAGAATCGCCAGTATTTCCGGGGCCGCCAGGCGAAAGTTCAACATGACCAAAACCAGGCCCGCATTGGGAATGCTGAAATAGGCTTCCGCGTTGGCGATGCTGTTGTGCCCCAGAATGGCGACGCGGTCACCTTTTTGAAGGCCGCAAGCTATAAGCGCACTGCCGATGGCCCGGGTGCGGTCGCCGAATTCTGCGAACGTGAGTTCACGGTCGCCTTCGATCAATGCTATTTTCCGGGGATTGAGTTCCAGGTTGCGACGCAACATGTTTTGCAGGGTACAGATCGTATTCATCGGGCCTCCTTGCGCACGTGCTTTGATTGATGGCCGGGGGGTGTCACCCTGTTACCTGCCGGGCAACAGCCGGAGAAACAAGTCTACGGGAACGCGTCCAAGCGCTGTCCCACCCGGTTCGGGCGGATGCCAGTTGTGTTGCGGATGCGAATTCTGTAACTATAGTGTGGTTGTTAAGTCGCGGTCAAGTCGAAAACCGGGCCAGCACGGCCGGTAGCACAGGCAGATAATGCCACACGGGAGGTGGATATGCAATTTGAGAAAGTATCCTTTACCAATGCAGCCGGGCAAGTGTTGGACGGGCGCCTGGACCTGCCGGCGGACAAGCGCCCGTCAGCTTACGCGCTTTTTGCCCATTGCTTTACCTGCACCAAGGACTCAAAGGCGGCCGCCTATATCAGTCGCGCCATGACGGACCTCAATATTGCGGTATTTCGATTTGATTTTACCGGCCTGGGCGAAAGCAGCGGCGACTTTGCCGAAACGACTTTTTCTTCGAATGTGGCCGACCTGGTAGCGGCGGCCGATTACCTGCAAACAAACTATGCTGCGCCGCAGTTGCTCATTGGTCACTCCCTGGGAGGGGCTGCGGTCATTCGGGCAGCAGCGCAGATACCAGCGGCCCGCGCCGTCGTGACCATCGGGGCGCCGTCCGATCCCGGGCATGTGATGCGTCACATCCAGGATCACCGGGATGAAATCGAGAGCCGGGGGGTGGCCCAAATCGATATTGCCGGGCGCCCCTTCCGGATTAAAAAGGAGTTTTTGGATGACCTTGCCCAGCATCGCATGAGTGGCGCGGTCAAGGAGTTGCAAAGAGCTCTGCTCGTGATGCATGCGCCGCGGGACAATACGGTGGGAATTGACAATGCCGCCGTGATATTCAAGGAGGCGTTGCACCCGAAGAGTTTCGTATCCCTCGACGATGCCGATCATTTGCTTTCACGCGCACAGGACGCCCGCTATGCCGGGGCCCTGATAGCGGCCTGGGCCGCAAAATACATTGAGAAAGCACCGGACGTCGCAGATACGGACGCCGATCCTGCCTGGCAGGTGCAGACCCGGATCGGACCGCAGGGCTATACCACGGACGTTATCGCCAGCGGTCACCGGTTGACAGCCGATGAACCCATTGCCGTCGGCGGGGCTGACAAAGGCCCCACTCCCTACGATTACCTGCTGGCCGCCCTGGGGACCTGTACGGCCATGACCCTGCGTATGTATGCCGATCGCAAGAAGTGGCCTTTAATGGGCGTGACGGTTGATCTGCAGCACCGTAAGATCCACGTCAAGGATTGCGAAGCATGTGAAACAGACAAAGGGTATGTGGACCGGATAGAGCGTGCCGTGGGTCTGCTTGGTGATCTGACGGTCGCTCAGCAAAAACGGCTACTGGAAATAGCCGATCGCTGCCCGGTTCACCGAACGCTTGGCTCCGAAATCAACATTGTATCCCGCCGCAAAGACAACGACTGAAGAAAGGATCGAACATGTCGGAACCGGTCTTGTACCGCGTCGCAAAGCACACCGCTTTCATAACCCTCAACCGGCCTGAAAAGCGCAACGCCTTGAACCAGGCTCTGCTGGCGGCCCTTTACGATGCCATCGAGGCCGGTGATGGCAACCCGGACATCCGGGTCATCGTGATAACCGGGCAGGATCCCGCCTTTTGTGCCGGCCTCGATCTGGATGCACTTACCCGGGAAAACCTGCTGGACCCGCGGGGGGATGGGCAGGACCTGCCGCACATTTTCGAAACGTGCCGCAAGCCGATAATCGCCGCCGTCAACGGGGCCGCCATCACCGGTGGTTTTGAATTGGCTTTGAACTGCGATTTCATGATCGCTTCGGAAGAAGCCTGGTTTGCCGACACCCATGTGCGGGTCGGGATCCATCCCGGATGGGGCATGACCCAGCACCTGCAACAGGCCATCGGCCGGCGTCGGGCCCGGCAAATGTCTTTCAGCGCAGAACCGATCTCTGCCCGCACGGCCCATGCCTGGGGACTGGTGAACGAAGTTGTTCCCCACGCCGAATTGCCGGTCCGGACGGCTGAAATCACCGACCAGATAGCACAGGCCAATCAGGATATGCTGCAAACTGTCCGGGGCCTGATCAACTTTCGGGACCGGACTGGGCATCATGAGGCCCTCCGGCACGAGCGCGAAGGATTCAAAGTCTTCGTAGGCCAAATGTTCCGTACCTGAAAGAAAAATCGGGAAGGGTGCGGTCGGCTGTTTCAGACCACTCGTTCAACGCTCGGGGACTGAACCACGACGAACAGACCACACACAATCAGGGCCGCCCCGATCCAGGCCGGGGCCGTTAGATACTCGCCCAGGATAAAAACGCCCAGCACACTGGCGGTCAATGGTTCCATCAGGCCCAGCACAGCTGCCCGCGACACCGGCACCGTTATCAGCCCCCGGGCAAAAAGGGCGTATGCAACCGCCGTGGCCGCAATACCCAGGAACAGGGCGGTGGCCAGACCGTGCAAAGATGCCAGCAGATATACTTCAGAGGTGGCCAGGCAGGGGGCCAGCAGGATTGCGCCTGCACATAGAACCACCGCCATCACTTTGACAGGCGAGCGATCTTTAACCAAGCGTTTGCTGGCTACCTGATACACAGCGTATCCAAAGCCGGCGCCTGCGGCCAGCAGTATGCCGCCACTATCCAGGGTGATTTCATGGCCTGCGGTAACCAGCAGGCTGCAACCACCGATCGACAGGCAAGCCGCCGCCACCCAGCGCGGTGTAAGGGGCTCTTTGTAAAAAACGGCTTCGAGCAGTCCGGCCGCCACCGGTGCACTGCCAATCGCCACCAGCGTGCCAACCGCAACGCCTGTACGGATGACGGCTGCAAAAAAACAGACCTGAAACAGGCAGACACCGGCAACTGCCAGCAAGGTCATTTTTAGGGGGAGGCCGGCTATTAGCGAATGTGGCCGATGGGTTACAGCAGCAAATGCCAGCAGGGCCGGCCCACCGATTGCCAGACGCAAGGCCCCGATAAAAGCCGGCCCCATGCCCTCTGGTGCAAAAGCCCGGGCGGTTCCGGCTGTTCCGAACAAGATTGCGGCCCCCATTATGAGAAGATGCCCCTGTTTGAACCAATGCATTGGTAGCGCCTCATATATTTGTATTTAGGTATTAAAAGATATATAAACTACGAATATCGAAAAATCAATACATAAATATTGCGAATATTGAAAAAATCGATCCGTTTGCTGCGCTTCATTGGGTTCGCGGGAACCGCTTGCAAAATCACCATCAATTGAATAACATTTCAAGTAATTGCATTTTAAGCCGATTTAATTCATGACAGGAGGCATGCAGAGTTTCAATGAAAGCCAGGAAAAGCGCCGACCGCACCGTAGATGGAACCGACTGCGATATTATCCGGCTGTTGCAAAAAGACGGTCGCATAACCAATATCGAAATAGCCCGTAAGCTAAACGTATCGGAAGCCACCGTACGCGCCCGCATGAAAAGACTCATCAATGAGGAGATCATCCAGATAGTCGCGGTAAGCAATCCCATCAAACTCGGATTCAGGGTCACCGGGAGCATCAAAATCCGGGTCGATATCAAGAAAATGGATGCCGTTATCAAGGAATTGAAAAAGATCGAAGCCCTGTGGTTCATCGTGCAGATGACTAGCGGAACAGGCATCTACACCGAATTCGTGGTTCGCTCCATGGAAGAGCTCAATGAGTTGATCATGCAAGACATCAACCCCATCGCCGGCGTCCTGGACACCGAGACCAATCTAATCATGAAATTTATCAAACGCCGCTACGACTGGGGTACGGCCCTGGATTGATTACCCTGAAACCAGGTGTTCCCTTCGCTGGCAATAAGTCGCTGCTTATGCCGTTCAACCCGGATGGGAAGGGCAATCTCTCCAGCAGGCATAATATTGATGGCCGGGCCAAGGCCATATCAGACCGCGGTTGCAATGATTTCATTATGAAGCCGTTCGGCGGGAAGTCATTTTCCACAAAGATTAGAGCGGTTCCGGATTGGACGCTTTTCAGCAATCGTCGTTTCCAGAAGAGGATATGGGGTTTAAACGCACGATAACCAGAGATTTGGTCGTCAGCATCATCGTTGTGGTGGTACTGATGTCCGCCGTCGTGGTGATGTTGAACTACCGCATCATGTCTGAAAAAGCCCGGACGGAACTGGAAACCACCGCAGATGAATATCTGGCCTATCTGGTCAGCAGCCTCGAACTGCCGATCTGGTCTATCGATCATGCGGCTGTGCTGAGCATTGCCGAATCCTATGGGAAAAACGAACAGGTCGCCAAACTCAAGATCAACGTGACGTTCAACAATGCGACCATTTTTGATTTAAACAAGGGGGGGACGAAGGACCTGGTTATCAGAAACGGCTTCATACGTCATGAGGGGCAGATCATCGGTGAGGTGATATTGGGCCTGACCCCAGAATTCTACCGCCGGACCAGGCAGCAGTTGCTGGTTACCAGTGTCATGACAACCATTTTGATCAGTATCGCCCTTACCGGATTGACCCTGCTGTTTTTCCGGCTGTTTCTCAAACGGCCCTTCGACAATCTTATCCAGGGAATCGAGGAGATTTCAGAGGGACACTACGATTACCGTTTCAGCCAGGTCAGGCACGGCGAGATACAGAGCATTATCCATAAATTTGTCTCCATGGCCGATAGAATTAAACAACGCGAAAAATCACTGCAGGAAAGCGAGTCCCGATTCCGGAGCCTGGTTGACCAGGCGGCGGATGCATTTTTCCTGTCCACGGTGGATGGCCGGATCATCGATGTGAACCGGCAGGCCTGCGAAAGCCTGGGGTACTCGCGCTCGGAGTTGTTGAACCTGCGCTTGACGGATATAGACGCGACCAATGATCCCGGTGCTTACGAAACCATTGCCGACCGGGATGGGGCCGCTCCCGGTCATTTGACCATGGTGAGCAATCACCGCCGCAAAGACAACTCCCTTTTTCCGGTAGAGATAAGGGCCGGTTTTCTGGAACTTGGCCATAAACAGGTCATCCTCAGCCTTGCCCGGGATGTGACGGAGCGCAAGCACGCCGAGGACGAGATGCGCCGGTTGCGCAATCTTTTGGGCAATATCGTCAATTCGATGCCTTCAGTTTTGGTTGGGATCGATGCCGCCGGGAAAGTTACCCAGTGGAATCAGCAGGCGGAAGAAGCCACCGGGGTGGCCGCCGCAGAGGCCCTGGGCCGGAATCTCAGGGATGTCTTTGCGATACTGGCCGGAGAGATGCAAAATGTGAAGAAAGCCATCGCGGAACGCCGGCCCCAGATTACCGAAAAAGTTGTTATGGAGATAAATGAAAAGACCCGCTATGCCGACATCACAGTGTATCCGCTGGTGGCCGACGGGATTGAAGGTGCCGTCATTCGGATGGATGACGTGAGCGAGCGGGTGCGCATCGAAGAGATGATGATTCAGAGTGAAAAAATGATGTCGGTCGGGGGGTTGGCAGCCGGTATGGCCCATGAGATCAATAATCCGCTGGGTGTCATTTTGCAGAGCAGCCAGAATATTCACCGCCGCCTGGCCCCCGGTCTCGCTGCCAACCAGCTTATCGCGCAGCAGTGCGGCATCGAACTGGATGCGATTATCCGGTATTGTGAAGAACGCAATATTCTGAAATACATCGACGGGATTCATAAGGCCGGAGCCCGGGCTTCAAAAATAGTAGCCAACATGCTGAATTTCAGCCGCCGCAGCGAATCAACCCTGACATACGCCGACCCGAACAGGCTGATCGATGCCACGATCGACCTGGCATCCAATGATTACGATTTGAAGAAAAAGTATGATTTTCGTCATATTACCATTGATCGCGACTACGCACCCAATCTGCCGCGGATACCGGTCGCAATCACGGAAATTGAACAAGTTGTTCTAAACCTGTTAAAAAATGCGGCCCAAGCCATGGCCGGCAAAGATGTCAAAGCCCAGCGAATTGCAGTCAAAACACGCCTGGATCCGGGGTTCGTGCGTATTGAGTTGAGCGACAACGGCGGCGGCATGGATGAAGGAACGCGTAAAAGGGCTTTTGAGCCGTTTTTTACCACCAAAAAACTGGGGGAAGGAACCGGGCTGGGGCTGTCGGTTTCATACTTTATTATCACCAATAATCACAAAGGTGCGATGAGCGTTGAGTCAAGTCCCGGAAAAGGCAGTCATTTTGTCATCAGACTGCCAATTGAAGTTTAAGTGTTTGTTGGCGGGAAAGTCGCCGGAACCGCCCACGTTTGATAATGGAGAGTAAAATGGATAAGCCAGCCGCCAAAATTCTGTGCATTGATGATGAGAAGATGATCCGGACCAGCATCGGTGATTTTCTTGAGGACTCGGGGTATGACATTATCCTGGCCTCCGACGGGCGCGAGGGGCTTGCGGCCTTTCGAGCGCAGCACCCGGATGCGGTGCTGGTGGATCTTAGAATGCCGGAGGTCGACGGCTTGGAGGTTCTCTCGGCCGTGCGGGCGGAATCTCCGGACACGCCGGTCATTGTTATTTCCGGCACCGGGGTGATCGCCGATGTGATCGAGGCCCTCCGCCTCGGCGCCTGGAACTATCTGACCAAGCCGGTAGAGGACATGGCAGTCCTGGAGCATGCCCTGGAGCAAGCTTTGGAACAATCCCGCCTGATAAGTGAGAACGAAGAACACAAGCGGAATCTGGAGGAGAATGTCCGGCAGCGGACCGTGGACTTGGAGAAAGCCAATACGCAGTTGAAGATGACGCTTGAACAACTTGAAATCCAGTTCGCCGAGCGCCAAAAAACTGCGGAGAAGCTGCGTAAATATGAACGGATTATTTCGACAACGAACGACCTCATGGCCCTGATCGGTGAGGATTTTACGTTTCAGGCCGTGAATGCGGCCTATTGCAAGGTTCACACTACCGAGGCTGGTGAGATTGTCGGTAAAACGGTGGCTGACGTTTATGGGCGGGAGTTTTTCAATACTGCCTTGAAACCTTTCATGGTGCGGTGCCTGGCTGGTGAAAAAGTGGATACCTATGCCTGGGTCCACTTCCCCGACACCGGTCGCCGCTTTTTGCATATCTCTTATTATCCCTATTTCCAGCATGACGGCAGTGTCGTGGGAATTGTTGAGAATACCCGCGATTCTACTTCGCGCAAAAAGCTTGAGGAGCAGTTACAGCAGGCCCAGAAAATGGAAGCCATCGGGACCCTGGCCGGCGGGATCGCTCACGATTTCAACAATATTCTTGGGGCTATCATGGGGTATACCGAAATGCTGGCCTGGGATATTCCCGATTCGGTCGATCTCCAGAAGAAAGTTCAGCAGATATTGAAAGCCAGCGACCGGGCCAAAGAACTCGTCCATCAGATCCTCTCCTTCAGCCGGCAGCATGATCAGGAAAGAAAGCCGGTTCAGATGCATCTCATCATCAAAGAAGCGCTCAAGCTGCTCAAGGCGTCGCTGCCCAGTACCATCGATATCCGTCAACAGATCAGCACCGATCGTAGCACTGTGCTGGCCAACCCCACCCAGATACATCAGGTTCTGATGAACTTGTGCACCAATGCCCACCATGCCATGCGGGATTCTGGCGGGGTACTGACGGTTAAGCTGTATACCGAAGAGGTCTCTGCGGACCGGGCGCTGCAGTACGATTTAGCCGAGGGGCACTATCTTGTACTGGCGGTGGAAGATACCGGGCACGGCATGTCTGTCACGACCAAAGAGAGAATATTTGATCCCTATTTTACAACCAAGAAAAAAGGGGAGGGTACCGGCTTGGGGCTTTCGGTCATCCATGGGATCATGAAGGCGCACGACGGTACGGTTGTGGCCGAAAGCGAGGTCGGCCGGGGATCTACTTTTACGGCTTTCTTTCCAATGACCGAGGACCAGGAAGATCAAGTTCACCAACCCACTGAGCCCCTGCCCACCGGCCGGGAACGCGTTATGTTTGTAGACGACGAGCCGGTTCTGATTGAAATCGGCGGACAGATGCTGGAGCACCTGGGGTATGCGGTCGTGTGTGTCTCCGATTCAGCGGAAGCCCTGCGTATCTTCCAGGCGTCCCCGGACGATTTTGATCTGGTCATTACCGATATGACGATGCCGCATATGACCGGTGATGTCTTGGCCCGCGAATTATTGAAGGTCAAACCCGACCTGCCCATCATTATGGCCACTGGTTTCAGTGAGTTAATGACCGAAGAAAAGGCCAAACGTGCCGGAATCACCGATTTTTTAATGAAACCGCTGGTTGTGCGGGAGTTGGCCAGGGTCATACGCCGGGTGCTGGACGCCGACTTGAAAGGAGACCATGCTGAACCTTGAAATACCCGGATATCCCGCCCTGAATCTGCGCTATCTGGTACTCGACTACAATGGCACCCTGGCGGTAGACGGCCGGCTGGTAGCCGGTGCCGGCCAACGGCTTACCCGCCTGTCAGCCGATCTGGACATCCACGTGGTCACCGCGGATACCTTTGGAAACGTTCGCAAGAGGATGGCGGATATCCCCTGCACCGTATCCGTATTACCCCCCGGTGACCAGGATCAGGCCAAATTTGACTACATCACGCGGCTGGGGTCGGGCCAGACCGTCTGTGTGGGCAACGGCCGCAACGACCGGCTGATGCTCAAGGCTGCCGGTTTAGGCGTGGCGGTGATACTGGAAGAGGGGGCCGCCGGGGAAACGCTTCTGGCGGCGGATGTGGTGTGCCACACTATTGTCGATGCCCTGGATCTCTTGCTGCAGCCATTGCGGCTTGCCGCAACTTTAAGATCATAAGGCTGATTCCGACCCGCCACCTTGAGTTTCCGGTGGGTCATCTTTCTTTCCGTTGCAGCCTGCGGATAACAAGGGATCAGGTTCGCCTGGCATCCAGAGGAATAGGTTCTTATTGCGCTTAAGCTGAAAAAATGCTATCCGGCTTTTTCAATATCAGAATTGGCCTTGTGTGAGTTGCGTGGGACGGGCACACCCCGTTATGGATCTGAACGAGTTTGTTCCCGATTCTGATTACAAAATTACCCGGGTCGCTTCCTAATAGTGCGAGATACCCTATCCTCCCATTCCGCGACCCGGGTTTTTTGTCTCACCATTTCCGTTCAGCTTGTCGGCAGCCCAAGAAAAAAAATTGCCGCCGAATCACGCCTTACCTGGCGGCCAAGCAAAACTTATCCCCTTTCGGCCGGCCCGGTGCCAACCTCAGGTTGAAATGGTCCCGGGAACATGATTTAATACGAATGCAGGGCAACCCGAGGAGCAAAGCATGGACCCCAGAGAGAAGACCATTTTGGTCATTGATGATGAGTCTGTATCCAGAGCGATCTTTGGTCGCATGCTGGAGAATTTGGGTTTCCACGTTATAATCGCTTCGGATGGGGCCACCGGCCTGAAAGCTTACCGCCGGCAGGCCCCGGACCTTGTCATGGTAGATCTTTTCATGCCGGAAGTCGATGGGTTCAAGGTGCTCACCACCATTCGTGATCAGTCCCCGGAAACACCCGTGATCGTCATATCTGCTACAGATCGCATCGGTGATGTGATCCAGGCTTTGAGACTGGGGGCCTGGGATTTTATTACCAAGCCCGTGCTAGACCAGGTCTTCCTGGAAAACACGGTGCAACGTGCTTTCGAGAAAGCAGCCCTGACCGTTGAGAATCGGCTGTTTCGTGAGCGGATTGAGACTATTGTCGATACCGTTCCGTGCGGTATCGTCGTGGTGGATGCCGCTGATCAGACCATTTTGGAGGTCAATCCCATGGCTGCGAAAATGGTTGGGCTGCCGGCGGACGACATTGTCGGCAGGCCGAGCGGCGGATTTATTTACCCGGATGCGCCGCAGGCGTGTTTGACCGAAAACGCCGACACCCCCTGTGTAAATTCAGAACAGATTCTGCTTAAAGCAGATGGAACCCGCATTCCCATCCACAAGACGGTGACCCGGGCAGTTATCGATGGCGGCCCCTGTATAATCGAAAGTTTTGTCGATATCAGCGAGCACAAACACGCCCAGCGCGAATTGCTGGAGCGGAAAAAAATGCAAGGCGTCCTTGAGATGGCCGGGGCAGTCTGTCACGAAATGAATCAGCCCCTTCAGGTGGTTGCCGGCCTGTGTGATCTCATAATGATGGATGCGGCTGAAAACGGCCCCTTTTCCGATCGTCTTAAGACCATCCGGAGGCAGGTCGGGGAAATGGGAAGGATAACCGGTAAGCTCATGGGAATCACACGCTACCGGACCAAAGAACACCTGGAAGACCGGATTATTGACATTGATCAAGCCTCCCGAGCTGATCGCTGACCGGTGGCCGGTGTTCCGACTCCGGCCATGGAGGCCTTGGCCAATAGCCAAAGGTTTCCGGCACAAAAATCGAAGACAACACATAGAACCACTCCGAAGACGCCAAGGAACACAGCATGCGCTTGATTTCAGTCCCAAACGGATGGCTGCGGGCCTCCATCACAGACAAGGGGGAAAGATGAAGAAAAGGGTAGGGTTTTCGATCGCACTGCTGATTTTGTGGGCGGGTTGCTCGTTTTTCAGCCCAGCCGAATTGTCCGATATGATTCCGGGCATGAGCAAGCAGATGGACAAGCTTGAGTGCTGGCTGACGATCACCTTCAAAAAGTATCCCAGCGGAATCGACCCCCGGGATGTCCAGGTGAAGTTCAGTTCCATGGCTCTGGAACAGCCCGAGGTGTTCGATTGGGAATACATTGCCGCCCATGATGTCATTTCGCTTGGTTTCATGCAGGGGTTCAAGGAGAATCCGGCCAGTGTGCCCGAGGGCCGCCCCCCCCTGAACGTACCTATCATGGTAAATTTTCCGCTACACGCCAAGCAGATTGTATACACCGCCGGGGAAACGATTGAGTTGGATGCCGAGCTTTTCTGGGGCGGCAAAAAGGTCGCCTCCAGCAACCGGACCATCGAGCATGTCTACGAGTGATGTCCGGCGCGGCCGGGTGGCCGGGCGGCAATGGATGAAACCAGCCGTTTTCAGGTTTGAATAGCGGCTGTGATCACGAATTCGGGAGGGGCCAAGATATTCCGTTTGACGGCGCACAAGTCCGCGGCCTTGATGACCGCGTTTTCATATTTTGGCGGAAACCCGGGGGGCAGCATGATCTGCAGGTTGACCTGATTGACCAGAAAGGTCTTGCGGTCTTTTTCAAAAGTGAGCGAGAGTTTCAATCCGGTTGTATCAATTTCCCGTTTTTCACAGAAGGCAAGTACAAAAATCCCGGCGCAGGTGCCCAGCGACGCCAGAAACAGGCTGAAGGGTTCGGGCGCGCTGGCATCACCGCCTTCTTTCAGGGATTGATCGGTTTCGATTTCAAAACCTTTGTAGTTCGCACTTACCCGCTTACCACCCGGAAAACTGATTTTCATCTCCATGGAACACTCCAATTAAGATTTAGATAAGCAAAGCTATATCAGAAATGAATTTTGGTTCAATGTCCCGTCTAGGCTCTACAAGCTTCCGTCTTCACCATTTTGGCTGCGCCTGACAAACGCCGGACACTAAGACATTTCTGAAATAACTTTTAGCCGCCGATGGACGACATTTGTCCGCAGACTTTTTTTGGTATTTCATCCGTGAGGCTGTGGCGGGCCTGCTTGATTTTTACGGCTGCCATAATCCGCTCGGCCACCTGCTCATCGGAAGCCTGGTTGCGGAGATCGGTTTTCAGATCAACCTGGCGGTCCGACAGCAAACAGGGTCGCAGCTGACCGCCGGCCGTCAGGCGCAGCCGGTTGCAGTTTTCACAAAAATGCCGGCTCAGGGCGCTGATAAAGCCCACTTCCCCGCGGGCGCCTTTTATCCGGAACCTCTCAGCCGGCCCGTCGGTCAGACCGGGCTGCACCGGAATCAGTACGCCCAGCGTCGCGACCCTGCGCTTTATATCCGGGGTAAGGAGACGCCCGGTGGTTGCCACCCTGTTTTTTCCAATCGGCATATGCTCGATAAACCGGACATGAAAGGGGTATTCGAATGTCAGGGCGGCCAATTTCTCGAGTTCATCCTCGTTTAACCCGGGCAGCGCAACGACATTGATTTTAAGCGGTTTAAAGCCCATTTCATGGGCGCGCAGTAAACCCTGCCAGACCTGGTCGAAACTGTCCCGGCCGGTGATGCGCTTATACCTGGCCGGATCGAGCGTATCCAGGCTGATGTTCAGCCGCTGAATACCGGCGGCCTGGATTTGATCCAGATGTTTTTCCAGGGTTACGCCGTTGGTCGTCAAGGAAACATCTTGAAGTCCTTTAAGGGCGCCCAGGGCTCCCAAAAAGTCGAAGATACCCTTGCGGATGAGTGGTTCTCCGCCCGTTACGCGTACTTTGGTAATGCCCAGCCGGATGCCGATACGCACGACCCGCAGAATTTCCTCATAAGTGAGAATATCGGCATGGGTCAATTTGGGGATCAGTTCGCGCGGCATGCAATAGCTGCACCTGAGATTGCAACGATCCGTAACCGAGATACGCAGGTATTTCAGGTGGCGGGCACGGGTGTCGATCAGGGGGGCTTTGTTCAAGTTACGAGGATCCTCTAACGGGGTTTGAATTTTTCCCGGTATTCCGGAATATCAATCATCGGGGGGCGTTCCAGGGCCTTCCAATCCAGGATATCCGCTTCGTAGTCATTGCCGACCAGATTATACTGGATCATCTGGAGGAGCAACTCCTTTTTGAGTTCTATCCGGCCGAGCTTTTCCAGGCGCTGTAAGAAGGTTTCCATAATGACGAAGGCCATTTTACCCAGAGCCCGCGTGTCCTGATTGCGGTGAACCCGTTTTTCCAGGTCTACCTGTGCGATGACGTCCAGGCTCCAGTTTTCACAAATGTCCATGATGAGGCTCGTTTCAATGCCGTAACCGATCGGGAAGGGGACCTTTTCGAAGAGTTCCCGGAAGCCGGCATACTCACCCGACAGGGGCTGGAGAATTTGGGTAAGCTCCGGGAAAAAGAGCGAAAAAAGAGGTCGGATCACCAGTTCGGTAACCCGGCCGCCGCCCGTGGGTCGAATTTCGTTTTTGCCGGTCGCGATAGGTCGATCGTAAAACCCTTTTGAATATTTAACCGTATCGTTGGTCAGCAACGGACCAAGCAGACCATAAGCAAACCGGTGGTGAATGTTCTTGATGTCGGCGTCCAGGTAAATGATGATATCGCCCTGGGTTACATAGAGCGCTTTCCACAGGTTTTCGCCCTTACCGCGGTATTTTTCCAGATCCGGCAGAATATCGTCGGCCGCGTAGACATCGGCCCCGAACTCGGCGGCTATTTCAACCGTGCGGTCCTCGGAACCGGAGTCGATGACCATTATTTCATCGAGCAACGGATAACGGGTCATCAGTTCGGATTTCATGATGACGATCTCCTTGGCGATCGTCTTCTCCTCATTGAGGGTTGGCAGGCACAAAGAGATCTTCAGGCCCTTTTGCTCTTTCAGGTCAACCAGCTGCCCGATATCCTGGAATTGGGCGTAATGAAAGGTATTGGTTTCAAGCCAGTTGCTGCTCATCGCATACCCCGCTGTCTATGGCCATGATAGTGGCGACCACCTGGGCGATCCCTTTAAAAATAGGCTCGATTTCCACCGCGGCGGTATCGAGGTGATAGTTTTCGCCACTGGTGATCCCCAGGGTTACGGCCGGTATATTTTTAGAGAGAAAAATGGACAACTCGGACTCACTGTGATCGCTGACCGGTTTGATATCCAGGGTGTGAATGATCTTGCCGGCGGTTTTCACGAGGGGATGGTTGTAATTGAGCTTCACGGCGTTGACATTACTGATGGTTTTCAAATTCATCTCCACGCCGTACTCGTGGCCGGTACCCTCCACGATGTCGCTGATGTCGCGATAGAGTGATTTTACCATCTGATCCGCATCACTTTGAATTTCTAGACCGAGCTTGGCATCGTAGGCGATGATGCCGTGTTTGAAGCCGCCGGTGATCTTGCCGAAGATCACCCTTGAACGCGGCCGCTGGGGCAACTTGAGTTCCAGGACCTGGTTGATCACTTCATTGAGCACCAGGATGGCGTTGGGCCGGAAGGACTGTTCCCATCCGTCGGCCGTGCCGATCCGGCATTCGATTTCAATCCGGATCATGCCGGCGGAATAATAGTTCAGGCGCCCGAGTTCTACACCTTCCACACACACCGCACCCCGAATGGGCGTGGACCAGGTCTTCAGCAGGTGTCGAATGCCTTTCAGGTTTCCGTTGCCGATGGATTGGATTACGCCGGCCAGGACAATATCCGATTTGAATTTCAGGTCCAGCTTTCTGAAAATTTCAGGCAGGGAGGCCAGAACCGCCACACCCAGGGAATTGTCGGTAATGCCGGGACCCTTGATAAAATTTGATCCAACTTCGTAATTGAATTCATTTTCGGACGTATGGTGGGTATCCAGATGCGCTACGACGAAAATGGGTGGTTTGCGGGCCGAGGACCCCCGAATAATACCGATCGGATTGCGATACCCGTCCGTGGTACACTCATCGACCTGGTAGTCTGTCAACCGCTCCAGGAAGACCGCGGTCCGTCTCTCTTCAAGGAACGTTGGTGCCGGCGTCTGTCCGATCAGCACGATATTGGTGATGATGGTATCCTGGATCGATTTAACGATGTCGATAAATTCAGGGATCAATTTCAGATGGGGTTCCATGGCAACTCCCTATGCTAACCTGAGGTACCGTTCATTCCGGCTACGCGTATTGACTGCCGGGGAATCATCCCAGTCAGGTCCACTTGCTGATGATGTCAGCAATGCCGCTGGCGGCCATATATATAAAAGGGTACACGGAGACCCATACCAGGTCAACGTTTCTTTGGGAGGATAGGACCTACCTCAAAAAACGGATTTTGGTTCAAAATCAAGGCGGCTGCGAGGTCCCCCGCGTTGCGGGACTTCCCGCTTGATCTATTCCTAATGGTGGGTCGCAACCCGGAGGAATACTGATAGTATTTCGAGGACTTGAACCGAGCGCCCAACGCCGAGTTTTATCCGCCTCGGGCGGATTGGCCAATCAGTCTTCGCCAGAGGCTTACGACTTCGCCGAGGCTACGCCGCACAAGACGCCCGACAAGAAGACTTTTTTGAGATGGGTTCTACTGATTGCAGGCCCGCACGAGGTTATTGACAGGCGGTTACAATTGCGGCGCACAGCCCGGGTATGGTGTAGGTGTCAGCCGTGATATCCACTTTAAACCCGAGCTTTTCGGCTGTTTCGGTGGTAATGGGGCCAATACTGGCAATCCGGATGCCGGTAAGCAAGTCGTGCCAGCTATCAGGAGGTAAAAGTGCTTTGAAATTGGTCACTGTGGAAGAACTGGTAAAGGTGACCAGGTCCACCTTGCCCGCCTGGAGATCGGCTACAAGGTCAGCGGACCCGCTGCTGACCGGTTGCGTAATATAGGTGGTGATCGCATCTACCGTGGCGCCCATCTTCTCCAGTTCAACTGGCAAAACCGCCCGCGCTTCATGAGCGCGCGGCAAAAGTACCTTTTTACCCTGCAGTGGTTGGTCGGCAAAAGCTGCTACTACCGATTCGGCCCGGTAATTTTCAGGGAGGATGTCTGCTTGAATACCAAAATCGGCCAGGCGCGCCTTGGTAACCGGCCCGATGACGGCGGTCTTGAGGTGTCCGAGAGCGCGGACATCCAGCCCCAGAGTGAAGAGTCGTTCGAAGAAATATTTGACCCCATTTACACTTGTGAAGACCAGCCAATCGTAGACCGGCAGATTGCCGATGGCCGTATCGAGCGGTTGCCAGTCGTCCGGGGGCGCCACCTCTATGGTGGGATATTCCAGGCACTGCGCCCCCAGTGCGGAGAGTTGGTCCACCAGATTGCTGGCCTGCTGGCGAGCGCGGGTCACCACGATCCTTAGGCCCATGAGGGGCTTATTCTCGAACCATTGCATGGTTTCCCGCAGGGAAACAACATCCCCAACCACGATCACGGCCGGGGCCTTGAGTCCGGCTCTGGCGACCTCATCTACGATATTGCCAAGATCTCCGGTTACCGTGGTCTGGCGCAGGGTCGTGCCCCACCGGACCAGGGCCACAGGGGTTTCGACCGGCTTCCCGTTGGCTAGCAGCCGCTCCACAATGTGAGGCAGATTTTTAACCCCCATGAGAAAAACCAGGGTGCCGATACCGCGGGCCAGCGCTTCCCAATCGAGGCTGGATTGGTCCTTGGTCGGGTCTTCATGCCCGGTTACAAACGCCACATTCGAGGTAAATTTTCGATGGGTCAGGGGTATGCCGGCATATGCCGGGGCGGCGATAGCAGATGTTACACCCGGGACGATTTCAAAAGGGATGCCTTTAGAGATGAGGACTTCAGCCTCTTCACCGCCACGGCCAAAAATGAAAGGGTCGCCGCCCTTCAGACGGGTGACAATGTGACCGTCGAGTGCTTTTTGGGCGATCAACTCATTGATGCCGTCCTGGGAAAGGGTGTGATCGCCGCCCTTTTTACCGACATAAATTTTTTCGGCATCGGCGGCGGCATATTTCAAGAGGGTCGGTGAAGCCAGGTAGTCGTAAACCAGCACATCGGCTTTGGCGATACATTCACGGCCCTTGATGGTCAATAAACCGGGATCTCCCGGTCCGGCTCCTACCAGATATACTTTACCTTCCATACGCATCTCTTACCCGGTTGTAAGTTCCTCAAGAATACGATCCGCGCCCCGGGCCAGCAGCTCATCAGCCAGTTCGATTCCAACTTCCCGGGCCCGCTGGGCCGACCCGGTTGCAGTGGCTTGAATTACCTGGGTCCCGTCGAGGTTGGCCACCAGGCCCTTGATGGTGAAGGCCCCATTTTCAAGGGTACCGTATCCGGCCACCGGAATCTGGCAACTGCCCTGTAAACGGTGCAGAAAAGCGCGTTCCCCCAGGACCACGGTTCGGGTTTCCGGGTGATTCAAGATACCGACCAGGTGATCGGTTTCCGGATCTGATTCGCGGATTTCGATACAAAGGGCACCCTGGGCCACCGCGGGGAGCATATCCTCTGGCTGCAGGTATTCAGTGACCCTGCTTTCAAGGCCCAGGCGGCGAATCCCGGCAGCCGCCAGTACAATGGCATCCATTTGGCCTTCGTCCAGTTTGCGCAGGCGGGTATCGAGGTTGCCCCGCAGGCCCGTAATTTGGAGATCCGGCCGTAAATGCTGGAGCTGGGCTGACCGGCGCAGGCTGGAAGTTCCGATCGAAGCGCCTGGTTTCAGGCCGGCCAGTTTCTCTCCCCCGGCGGATATCAGGACATCCAGCGGCAGTTCCCGCTGAGGCACCGGACCGATGCACAGCCCCGGGGGAATGTCCCCGGGCATGTCCTTCATACTGTGCACCGCCAGGTCGATCCGACCATCCAGAAGGGCCTCCTCGATCTCTTTGACAAACAGGCCCTTACCGCCGACCTTGGCCAAGGGCACGTCCAGGATCTTGTCCCCCTTGGTCTTGATGGTGACCAGTTCCACGGCCAGGCCGGGGTGCGCTTTCTCAAGGCCCGCCTTGACCCAGTTGGCCTGCCACAGCGCCAGTTTACTCCCACGGGTTCCGATTTTCAGGTCAGTGGCCATCAGGGTCCGCACCCTGCACAGCTCGAAGCCGCGCAGCCACCGCAGGAAGTGCCGGCCGAGGCACTGGTTGTCTGGCCGCCGGCGCCCTTGCTCACAAATCCGCAGGCTGACATCAGACGTCTGAAATTATTACCCTTACAGTCTGGGCAGCCCTCCGGTTTGCCGGATCCCATGACCAGGTACTCAAAATCAGTGTCACAGTCTTCACAGTGAAATTCATAAATGGGCATGTGTTGGTGATTACCTCATTTTAACGGTTTACTAAGTCTTTAAAAGCCTGGTTCTCAGGACCAGGTCGGAAATAATTGGCTCAGCCGTTGAAGACTGTGGCCAGTGACTAAAGTGAACTAAAGTTTGAAGTGATCTAAAGTTAAGGAATTCTGACAATTTGCTAAAACCAGTGGAGCGAAGCGACTCCGAAACTTTAGGCACTTTAGGTCACTTTAGGCACTTTAAACTCAGGGGGTTTAAACACCCCTCGTTTCAGGGACAACCCAAAGCCTGGCCTATTGGGCCAGGATCCTTTAAACCATCACTTCCAATCAGGTTCGAAACATAACCATGAATGGCTTAAAATCAACCGCCGAGCTGCTCGATGACACCCGCTGCCATCAGGGGCAGCATGATCTCATGGTGGCCCACCAGGTTGAAGCCCCGGCCGCCGCCGGAAGTGGGCCGATGGACCACGTTGGTCATGGGACGGTAGTGCCTGATGAAGTCCATGTTGACCGTCGTGAAATTCACCAGTTGGTTACCAAGGTTGCGCACCAGGGTGGTGGCCTTGAGAAACACCTCCGGCATAATGACGGCCGAGCCGACATTCAGGTAGACCCCCTCTTCGAGGGTGGCCACCACTGAGGCGAAAATCCTGAAATCGCGGTGAGAAGCCTCGCCGGCAGCGGCTGCATCAAAGCCGGGATGCATATGGATAATGTCCGTTCCCAGGGCCACATGCACGGTGGCGGGTATCTTCAGACGCGCGCAGGCGGCCAGCAGGCTTTTGTCCCGGTAGGGAAAATCAGCCGCCAGGATAGCTTGTCCCACTGCCAACCCCAGCCCGATTTCCGCTTCTCCGGCTGTTTTGATCGCCCGGCTGAGAAATTCACCGGTTTCGCGGGCCATGCCGAATGAGCCGTCCCCGAGACTGGCGGCTACATCTTCCGAAGTTTGGCCCCGCATAGCCAGCTCCAGGTCATGAATGATGCCGGCCCCGTTCATGGCTATGGCCGTGATGACCTTGCGCTGCATCAAGTCAATCAGGATCGGATTGAGCCCAACCTTGATGACGTGGGCTCCCATTCCCAGGACGATGGTTTTATGCTCCCGGGCCGCGGCGACGACCGCCGCGATGACGGCCTTGAGGTCATCGGCGGCCAGGATGGCGGGCAGGCTGTCTAAAAAGGTCGCCAATTTCGCTCCCTGTTTCCAGGGTGTGGCAAAGTCCGCCACCGACACTTTACTTTTGCGGCTGTCGAGCGGATAGGTTTTTAACTTACTGAGATCAATGGGGGCTATTTTCGTCATAACGGGGTTACCTGCTTTCATGGTCGGGGAAAAGAATACGGTCGGTGAGCAGGCACAGGATGTGGCCGGCCAGGGCATGGGACTCCTGGATGCGGGCGGTGGTGTCAGATTCGACGCACAGGGACAAGGCGGCGATCTCTTTCAGCCGCCCTCCCGGCCCGGATAGCCCGACCGTGTGCAGGCCCATCTCTTTAGAGACTTCGATAGCCTTGAGGACATTTTTAGAATTACCGCTGGTGCTGATGCCCAGGGCGACATCACCCGTACGGCCCAGCGCACGGATCTGTTTGGAGAAGATTTCATCGAAATGGTAATCATTGCCGATGCTGGTAATGACCGACGTGTCGGTGGTCAGGGCAATGGCCGGCAAAGGTCGTCTTTCAATTTCAAAACGGTTGACAAATTCAGCCGCAATATGCTGCGCATCCGCCGCGCTGCCGCCGTTGCCGAACAGCATGATTTTTTTATCCGCCGCGATACAGTCGGCCATCAGGGTTGCCGTCTTGACCAGGGCATCCAGATGGCTGCGAATAAACCGATCTTTTACCGCGATGCTCTCCGCCAGGATGTCTTCAATAAGCGTTTTCATATCCTCAGCTCTACTTAGGGGCTGTTTCTAATTTAGCACATTGGTTCCCCGTTTAAAACGCGGGAACTGCGACAAGCTTCCGTCTTCGCTTTCCAAGCTTCCGTCTTCGCTTTCCAAGCTACGCCGGACAAGACGCCGGACAAGACGCCGGGCAAGACCTGGATCAGTCTTCGTCATAAGCTTCCAACTGCGCTCTGCGAGCTTCCTACTTCGCTCTATGAGCTTCGCCGGACAAGTCGCCGGACAAATCGCCTGGCAGGCAGGATAGGCGGCCGTGCGGTTGCAACCGGAGGATTTCTCAAATAATTCGAAGGCTGAGACCGAACGCCCAACGCCGGGATTTAGCCGCCTTTGGCGGATTGCGCCAAATGACACTTTAGAAACAGTTCCTAGTTGATTTCAATAGCGATGCGTTCTTTTAGTTCGGCAATCATCTTACCCACATCGTGTCCCAATTGCTGCGCGGTTTCGAATTCCCGCAAAGCCGCTTCAAGGGCGCCTTTTTTTGCCAGCAATTGCCCCAACCGGTACCGGAAAAGACCATTATCCGGAGCTATTTCGACGCCCTGTTGGCAAAAAATAGTTGTCACTTCAAGATTCTCTCCCTGTCGGTCGAGCAGATACCCCAAAGCGGAAAGGGCCGGGGCATCATTGGGGTTGAGTTGCACCGCTTTTTTAAGGGCTGCCACGGCAGGGGCATCCTTTTTAAGTTCCAGGTAGCATAGACCCAGGTAGCGCTGGGCTGAGGCGCTCTCCGCATTGAGCGCCGTGGCTTGCTCTAAATAGGACCGGGCCTTTTTCAGCATGCCGTTTTCGAAATAGACCCGCCCGGTCTGGAACACCGGCTCAAAGGCCTGTGGATCTTTTTCGACGGCCGCCAGGAAAGATTCCAGGGCCGCCTCTTTGTCGCCGATTAGAAGATAGGCCAGCCCGATGTTGTAGACCGGCATCAAATCCTGCGGTGCCAGCTCAGCGGCCGCCCGGAATATTTTCAAAGCTTTTTCATAGGCCCCCAGAACACCGTAACAGACGCCAAGACTGTTGTGGACGTTTACATTTTCAGGATCCAGCGCCAAAGCCCGATTAAATTCGTCCATGGCCCGGTTGAGGTCGCCTTGCTGGTAGAAACGATCGCCGCTGATATTCAAACTTACCGCATCAAAATCAACCACCGACCCCGGTCCGAAGAAACCAGCATGATCCAAGGCTTTGAAAGCATTGGCGAGTACCTCTTCGGGTTGGTAATCGATCAGGGGGTAGCGGGCACAACCGATGGAAAACGTGGTTGGTTGCAGTGTTGCCAGGGCGGCCTGCAATTCCGGGCCGCGGCTTGCAGAAGTGGTTTCGTCGGGCAATGGCAGAAAACAGCTGAAGTAATTCCGGTCGATGAGGCCCCATTGCCAGTTTCGGTTTTCGCAAAAATCGTCCAGCGCTTCAGCCAGTTCCGTCAGCATTGTCTCCGGCGAGGTTTCCCGGGGGGCATCTGCGTCGGTGTCCGGCCGGTCGATTCGTACGACACAGGCCTGGAAGGCCGCGGTCCCCTTGAGGTTCTCCAAGGCCCGGCCCACAAAATCCGGCCCTGTTAAAAGGTCCGGAAAAGCACGGGTCAGGGTTTCCGGCAGCCGCAGCTGCGTCTCGGCCACGGTCGCCTTGTCGGCCACGGCCGCCGGCTTGCCCAGCAGAAAGTCATTTGATGCCCTACGGTTGTCGAACAAGTTTTTTTGGGGGTCGTTCATTTGGGGGTCCTCGTCAGCAGATTGTCGAATGCCGACTTGATCAGATCGAATTCATCATCTTGAATCGTGCGCAGGTCCATCAAGAACAAGTCATCTTCAATACGGCCGATCACCGGCGGTGAACTGGCGCGCATGTGTTTTTCAATGGCATTGGCCGATAAACCGGAAACCCGGATACCGATACAGACGCTGGGCAGTTCCAGCATAGGCAGACTGCCGCCTCCGGCTTTGGATGAGCGCTCCAGGGTTACTATTTCTGCTCGGTCCGGCGCCCCGACTTTCAGGCGCGTCGCGAGGCGGTCGGCCCTCCCGGCAATAACCTCCTGGGGGGTTGTGAGCAACCGTAAGGTGGGGATGGTCGCCATCGCGGTCTTTTCATCACGGTAGAGTCGCAGGGTGCTTTCGAGGGCGGCCAGGGTAAGCTTGTCGAGCCGCAGGGCCCGAGTCAATGGATTGACCTTGATTTTATCAATTAGATCCCGGCGCCCGACGATCATTCCGGCCTGGGGCCCGCCCAGCAGTTTGTCGCCGCTGAAGGTGATCAGGTCCACCCCGGCTTTGACCGAATCCTGGACAGTTGGTTCCGCTACCAGGCCATAACGGGCAAAATCGATCAGCGTGCCACTGCCCAGATCCTCCATCACCGGCAGGTTGCAGCGGCGTCCCAATTCCACCAGCTCAGGCAGTGCGGGGCCGGTGGTAAAGCCCACAATGGCGTAATTGCTCGTGTGCACCTTCAATAGCAGGCCGGTATGATCACCGATAGCGCCCTCATAATCCCTCAGGTGGGTCCGGTTCGTGGTGCCGACCTCATGCAGGCAGGCGCCGCCTTTGGCCATGACATCGGGGATGCGAAAGGAACCGCCGATTTCGATCAATTCCCCGCGCGAAACGATGACTTCCCGACCGCGGGCAACCGTATCCAGGCACACCAACACCGCCCCGGCGTTGTTATTGACCGCCAGGGCGGCCTCGGCACCGGTCAACTCGCAAAGCAAGTCCTCAACCGCACTGTAACGCGAACCACGCTCGCCTTTCGCAAGATCGAACTCCAGGTTGGAATACCGGGTCGCGATCGAGCGGATATTGTCGACAATCGCCTCCCCGAGCAGCGAGCGGCCCAGGTTGGTATGCACCACAATACCAGTGGCATTGATCGTCCGGCGAAGGTTCGGCGTCATCCTGCGGGTTACCGCCGCCTTCACCGACAGGACAACCGCAGGCACCTCCAGGTCCGCGGCTTTAATCTGGGCGTGGTCATACAAAATGACCTTGCGCAGGCCTTCAATCACCTCCCGGCAGCTGTCGACCAGAACGGATTTTGGTTGGTCGTTGAAACCGGGATCCTGGGCGGCCGCTTCCAAAACGCGGTCGACCCCGGGAAGTTGACGCAACAGGTTTTGCTGGTGGGTATTGATTTCCATGATTTCTACCGGTTCATTCTCTCAGGCCCGTTCCATTTTCGGTTTCAAAAACACTGCTTGGAATCAGATCGACGATTTCCTGAAACCGCTCCGCGGGCAGATGAATGGCTGCCAGGCGGTTGGCGAGGTCCTCCGTGTTGATGCGTTCAATCTCCAGACCGGTATGAAAGCGCGACATCAGCAGGTCGGCCAGGTAGACGATATGGGTTAGCTGGCTATATTCCGTGGCCGTTTCCGGGTAGTGATGGTGGGAGATAACGGTAATCAGCGAGTCCGGAAACGACCAGTTCTGGGCCAGACGCAAGCCGGTCTCGCAGTGGGTCATGCCGAATATCTCTTTTTCAGTGGCCATGAAGGACGTGCCCTGGTCCCGGGTCTGGCGATAAAACAGTGGAAAGGCCGTCGCCACATATTGGTCGAGTACCACCTTGCCGATATCGTGTAGCAGACCACCGGTGTAAGCCAAAGCGGGTTCCACCAGGCCGGTCACCGCGGCCACCTTTTCGGCAATGGTGGCGGTCCCTACCGCGTGATGAAACAGGCCGCCTTTGCACAGTGAATAGCCGGCCTGGCTGCTTTCATACAGGTCGCTGATGGCAGCGGTGATCACCAGCTTGAGGAAAAGGTCGCGGCCGAGGTAAACCAGGGCGTGGTCGAGGGAGTCGATGCGCTGTTTGCGGGCGAACAGGGCCGAATTGCATATTTTTAATGTCAGCGCGCTGATCACCTGGTCCTGGCGAACTTCTTCGGCCACCTGGGTTACATCAAATTCGTCTTCGCTCATCAGACGAAAAATTTTCAGCGCTACCTGGGGGATCGGCTGCACACCGTCGATGGCCATGAGCGTCTCTTTTTCCGTCAGGGAGTCGATCTTGCGGGTTTGCAACGAACGTTCGATGCCAATCGGCGAAATGGTGCAAGCCCAGGTCTGCATGTCCAGGCTCAAGGTGCAGGCAAAAAACCCCCCGGTTTCGACATGGTCAATAGCGATTCCTTGGCCGTCCAGGATATTGCGGACAACTTCGGTGGTGCGACCACCGATATCCAGGTCCAGATCACGCTGCATGACCGGGCCAACCAGGGCGCCCCCCGCGATCCAGGCGCGCAGGTTATTTTGGGAGGCCCCGGCCGCGTAAAGGGTTTCCAGGAAAAGCGGCAGACCGTTGGAAGCATATTTCTCGGGCTGGAATGTGCTCTCCAGGGAGATGGGCTCCGGCAGCAGCAGGTGGATAAGACCGCCGACCTCGGCTTCGGTATCAAAAACGGCCACCCCGACACAGGTTCCCAGGCAAGCGTTGAGCATAGTCGCTTGTTTCTTTCCATGGTAAAAAGTTCCGGATGCCACATGATGTCTTCGCATAAACCAACAGCCTCTGTATCTAAAACGGACGCTACCATTCGATGGCGTCACTGGATTACCAGCCGAGCGGGAACTCGACACACCGCCTGACTGTGATCCCCTCCGGGGCAGGCCGGAGGAATTGCGGCGCAAGTCCAAATAAATCTTATATCATTATTAACTTACCAGTTTCAATAGATTTATTTCACCTGGGGTAGCCCGTGATCGCTCTAATTTTTTCGTAAAAAGGCTTCAGTTTGCGGTACATCTTGCGGTACACGTCACGGTACAGCGCGTCGTAGAGACGCTGGTTGGACGGGTCAGGATCGAATACATCCCCGCTGTGGGTCATGGCCCCGACCGCGCTTTTAAAATCGGTGTGCAGGCCGACCCCCACCGCAAGGTCAATGGCTGCTCCCAAGCCCGAAGTCTCGTAAAGGTGCGGCCGGGCGGTCGGTAGCCCGAAAATGTCCGCCGTGACCTGCATGGCCTGATTGCTCTGACTGCCGCCACCAGATACCCGCAGGCTGGTAATCGGAATCCGGGTTTTTTGCTCTATGCGCTCTTTACCCTCCCGCAAGGCGTAAGCCAGACCTTCCAGGATTGCCCGATACATATGGGCCCGGGTGTGGACATCTCCGAAGCCGATGATGGCGCCCTTGGCCTCCGGGCCGGGCAGCTTTAACCCCGGGGACCAATACGGCTGCAGCAGCAGGCCCATGGCCCCGGGTGGGACCTCCTTGACCAGTTCATCGAAGAGGGCCTCGGCGGTAATCCCGTCAAGAGCGGCCTTTTCCAGTTCGGGGTGACCAAATTCCTCCTTGAACCAGCTGACCATCCAGTAACCACGATAGATCTGCACCTCCAGGGTGTGGTACCCGGGGACGGCCGCTGGATAGGGCGGTAGCAGCGGTACCGCCTCGACATATTTTTTATGGGTGACATTGATGGTGGCCGTGGTGCCGTAGCTGAGACAGCCGATGTGCGGTTCGAGACTGCCGGAGCCGATGACCTCGCAGGCTTTGTCGGCTGCGGCCGCAATCAACGGCAATCCGGCCGGTATCCCGGTTTCCTTGGCAGCGGCGGCCGTGATAGTCCCCAGCGGTTGGCCGGGCGGCACGAGATCGGGCAGTTTGTCGCGGGTGATCTGCAGGCACTGCTTCCAATCCCATTGAGGGGCCCAGCGCATATGCTTGTAGTCGAATGGCAGGTACCCCACGATACAGCCCAGCGAGTCGATAAACTCGCCGGTCAGCCGGTGCGTCAAGTAGCCTGATAGCAGCAGATACTTGTGCGTCTTGGCCCAGATGTCCGGTTGGTGGGTGCGGATCCAATTCGATTCCGCCTCGGCCAGGAAGTATCCGATGGTCTGTTCCAATCCCAGTATTTTAAACAGCAGGCCCCAAAGGCCGCCGACGGGCGGCAATCCGTAGGTCTTGCGCTGATCGAGCCACAATATGGCCGGGCGCAGGGGGTTGCCGGAGGCATCCACGTTGATCACGGTGCCCCGTTGGGTGGTCAGCGCAACTCCGGCAATGGCCCGGCGATCCACTTGCGCGTCTTGCCACAAACCATTGCAGGCCGCACACAAGGCCTGCCAGAAAACAGCTGGGTCCTGTTCCGCCCATCCCGGTTGGGGGGCGTAGTAGGGCGAAAATTCCTTTTTGGAGATAGCCATCATCCGGCCGGTCGCGTCAAAGAGCATTGCTTTGAGACTCTGCGTTCCATTATCGATGGCGAGCAATAAATCCTTGGTAGTCATAGTAGACTCCGGTGGCTGGTTGGTGGCATATCGATTCAGGGGCCGAGGGTCCCAGTCTTCGCTCTATAAGCTTCGCCCGGCAAGCAAGGGTTCAAGTGGAAAAATCTAACCCGGAACGCAATGAATGAAATCTTAAACTCTGCGAAAACACTTGACAAAGACCAGCGCTAAAGGCATTTTCGCTCGACTCCCGACTCCCGACTCCCGACTCCCGACTCCCGACTCCCGACTCCCGACTCCCGACTCCCGACTTCTTGACCCCTTTCGGGTCTCAGTCCAACCCCAGTGTTCCCCCGGGGTTCATGATATTGTGCGGGTCAAAATGCTTTTTCAAGGCCCGCAACACGTCCATTTGTTCCCGGCCCAGGTGCTTTTCCATCCAGGGACCGATCAGTTTGCCCACCCCGTGGTGATGACTCAACGAACCACCGTGGTTTATTATCTGATCGATGATGCCCCGGTGGAACTGTTTGAAAGCATCCAAATCTTCAAACCTGCCGATAAAAATGAAATAAAGATTCGTGCCCTGCGGATAAAAGTGGGAGCAATGGGTCATGCAGACCGTATGCGGCCGGCTTTTGATGTAGTCCCGGACGCCGCGGTGAACGCGGTGCAGACCGGACCAGGTTACGGCTGTTTCCAGGGTCTCGATGGTAATGCCGTAATCGTTCAGGTCCTCCCGCATGTAAGGATCCGCAAAGCGACCATGCTCCCACCGGGTAACCGGGTAACCGGTGATATACAGGGCCCCGTGTTGCCGGCAGATGACTTTCACCCTTTTTTTCACATTTTTTACAAATCCCCGTTCTCCCTCGGTGTGTCCGATGCAAAGGCAGCGGGCACCCGGCTTAAAGCCCCGCAGTCGAATCAACCGGTCGATCCAGGTGCCATCCACCCCGTAGAGCTTCAAAGCGACTTTGGTCTCTTCCGGATCGGAGATCCGGTACATGGCCGGCATGCCGAATTCACCTTGGGAGACTTCCCGGGAAGCGGCGACGGCAGTCTCCCAGTCTGGGAAGATGAAGGCAAATTTACGACGATTTCCCGGTCGATGGCGGAATATTTTAAGGGTAACGGCCACCAGTACGCCGAACGCGCCTTCGGAACCTTTCAGGATATCGTTCACCTTGGGTCCCGTGGCCGTTCCCGGGTATACCAGTGTTTTCAGATGTCCGTTGGGCGTCACGACCTCTTGGCCCACGACCAGGTCATAGGCGTCCCCGTAGTATGAAGATTGCTGCCCGGAGCCCAGCGCAGCCACCCAACCGCCCACGGAAGCGTATTCAAATGATTGCGGAAAATGTCCGCAGGTATAGGCATGTCGGGCGTCCAGCAGTTCCGGGGCCCGGTTGAGCAAGTCCTCCAGGACCGGCCCCAACATGCCGGGTTGGACCGTGATCGTACGATCGGCTTCATTGAAATCCAGGGCACGGTGCATGTGCGTGCTCATTACCAGGACAACCCCGCCTCTGCGACTGGCCAAACCGAAAGTCACCGAACTGCCGCCGCCGTAAACGGTAACCGGGATCTTTTCGCGGTGACAATAGGACACGATCCGGATGACGTCCGCCTTGCTCCGCGGGTGCAGGGCCAGGTCGGCGACATGTCGAACAATCCCCCGGCGCAGTTGCATGGCCTCTTCGGAAGTCTGTCCGGTCGAAAACTTCACCCGGGCATAGTCATCACGACCCACGTTGTCGGCACCCACGATTGCTTCCAGGGCTGCGATCTGGTCGGGTGTCAGTGTCGTAGGAGCGGCTCCGCTGACCGGTTCATGGCCCTGGTGCACTTTTGTCCTGAAATCGGCGTCCGTAAGGTCAAGTTCCTGCTTTAGAAGGGCGTACAGACGTTCATTGGGATGTTTAAATCCATCCGGGGCGCCCCATTTGAATATGGAACGGAAAGAACCTTTTGGGGGCGGCTGGTCTGTCCAGTCCGGTTTGAATTCTGGCGGCGATGGCATGTCTCTCCCCTTGGAATCTGAAGGGTTCCAGGCTAGGTGCCCGACACTCCTGTGGTGGCCGGATTAACTGCTGGGCGGGGCGTAGCAACGCTGCCAGAGTTCACGATATCTCTCAATTTCATAACGCCAGCGGGTTGCGTCCCAGTCCAGAACCGATGCCAGCAGGTTCTGAATACGATCGATATCCGCCAGTCCGCCTTTGTCCATCAGCAGTCCCAAGCGAACCCGGCGCAGGAGAACATCTTCGAGGTGACGGACGTATTCATGGGCCGCGACATGCGGCAGTTCTGCCCAGACACTGCGGGTGCCCGGGATGCGTTCAAGGTCATCCGGCGCCACGGTTTCCGTCAACTGCCGGGCGGCCATGCCGTAGCGGCCGTAAAGCCGGCCCAATGTCGTCGCGGTCAAACGGCCGTCCACAGCGTGCGGCACCGGTATTCTTTCAAACACGGGCGGGCGCCGGCCGGTTTCGAATTCCGGGAGGTAAGGCCGGGCGCTCATGAGGGCGTCCCAGGCCAATTTCCGAAAGGTGGTCAATTTGCCGCCGGTGACGCTTACCAGTCCATTTTCAGTCCAAATGAAGTGTTCCCGTGATTCAGCGGAAGGGGCGCGATCGCCGCGGCTCAGGATTGGGCGGATCCCGGCAAAAGATGACCGACAGTCCTTCAGGGAAATTGCCAGATCCGGAAACAGCCCATGGATGCCCGCCATCAGGTAGCGGGCCTCGGCCGAACTGATCGCCGGTTCGTTATCCAGGGCCTGGACATGATCCAGGTCGGTGGTTCCGACCAGGACGGCGCCCTCCCAGGGGACGATAAAAACTGCCCGGTTATCCTGCGGGTGCATGAAGCTGATACCGCATGGAACAGGCAGCTTGCGGGCCGGGAACACCAGGTGGCTGCCCCGCAAGGGACGCAGGTGGTACCCTTTTTTCACAGATGTATGCAAGGTTTCGACCCAGACACCGGTGGCATTGATAACGGCCCTGGCCGAAAAAATCCGTCTATGGCCGGTCTCCGTGTCCTGGGCACGGACTCCGGTCACTCGGTCTTGACCGTCGCGCAGTATATCTGCGACCCTGGTGTAGTTCAGGGCCCAGCCACCATGGGCCACCGCATCGTTTATCAGGCGCAGCACCAGGCGGGTGTCGTCGGATTGGGCATCGAAGAAACTGAACCCACCGGTTAGCCCGTCGCGCCGGATACCCGCAATAGCTGCCGCAAAGGCGGCCTCGTCGTCAAAACGGTGCTGTTTCTTGCCGGCGATGAGGTCATACACGGTGAGCCCGGTTTCCAAAGCCCATTTGCCGGGACTTTGGCCACTATATACCGGTACGAAAAACTTGAGCCGTTCTACCAGGCCCGGTGCTTCCCGCAAGAGGGCCTCACGTTCTTTTACCGCGGTCCGGGTGAGTAAGAACCGCCCCTGTTTCAGATAGCGCAGGCCACCATGAACCAGCTTGGATGACCGGCTCGAGGTGCCCCATGCAAAGTCGTTTTTTTCCAGGAGGAGGGTTCGCAATCCACAGCGCACCGCTTCCCTGAGGATCCCGGCGCCGGTGATACCGCCGCCGATTACAATCAGGTCCCAATCTTTGTTTATGTTATCGATATTCATTCTCTAACGCTTGGATCACGCCTCGATTGTTTGCCAGATATCGATGCTCTCGCGCATAGCTGCGGCCACCCCCTGCTCGATATGGCGATCACCAGTCAGGATTGCATTCCGAAAATACCGATAGAAGGTCCGGGATGCCGTCCGCGCACTGGGTTCGTTGAAGTAACGCAGGCCGGCCTGTTTGAATACCGCGGCGAAATCGTTCAAAATGAGCGGAAAGAACGGGTTGCCACTGCGGCGGGTGGCCACCACCTGCCATTGCCAGTCAAAGGCGGCATACGTCCGGGCATCATCCGCAAGGCCTCCTTGCGTGTCCAGACACGTTGCCATTTCCCGGGGGGCCGCAACTGCGGCCTGGGCGGCTGCCGCCGGCATAAAAAGGACCCTGATTTCAAGCAGGTGCCGGATCGCGTGTTCCGGGATGAACTGCGCATGCTCAGCCAGCGTACCCAGCAGGCTCAGCCCGCCTTTGGTCCAGTAATCCCGTACACGCGACGGTTTGCCGTGCTGTATTTTGATCCAGCCCTCACGGGATAGTCGTTGCAGTACTTCCCGCAGCGTGGGGCGCGTAACGCCCAGTTGCGTCGCCAGCGTGCGTTCGTTGGGCAGGGTGCTTCCCGGCGGATAGGTCCCATCCAGCAGGGCGGTTACCAGCTGGTGTTCGGCATAGGCGGACGGGCGCATGGGGATGATACTGTTGGTCTGCATAGATTCGCTCACTGGTAAGAGGTCATACCAGTTATCAGGGTACGTGTCAAGCCTGGATTCAACACCTGCGTTGCCATCCGGAGAAGCGTGACGCTGCGCGTAGGGCGACCGGGGACAGTTCGCGTGAACATGGGTGGCACCAGAGGGTAATTGCCCTTGAAGATTCGGGAAACACTCGACTTTTACAAACGCAGGGGCTATGTAGGGTAAAGTTTGTTCTGTATCTAACAATCTGGTCCTAAGGGCCGGTTCAGAGAGAGTTGACCCTGCCGGTGCTAGCGTTTCCAGGTGTTTAGGCTGTAGGCTGAAGGCTGTCAGCCATTCGTTATTAGCTGCAATGCAACAAACGTGCGCTAATTTGTAAAAACCAACTGCTAAAAGCTTTGCCCGAGATCTGCCTGGCGCCTAAATACCAACGCCTATCAACCTGGATCCGGCCTGGCCGGAACAGCGTGCTTTGGTAACAAGTCCCTTCCGGAGGCAATCCAAAGCCTTGTCCTGCGGTACGGGATTGTTTACAATCGTATCTGGAGCGAAATATGGAAAATATTCTGATTACCGGCGGGTGCGGTTTCATCGGATCGAACTTTATCCGTTTTCTCCTGGCCCGCGATGACTATTCAGGACGAATTATCAATGTCGACAAGCTCACCTACGCCGGTAATGCTGAAAACCTGACCGGCGTCTCAGACCGCTATCCTGATCGGTACGTATTCGAGCGGGCGGACATCTGCGACCCGGCCGCCATGCAAAAAATCTTCGAGTTGTACGATGTGGATGCCGTCTGTCATTTTGCGGCCGAATCACACGTGGACCGCTCGATTGTCGGGCCGGATGCGTTTATTCAAACCAACATACTGGGAACCTTCAACCTGCTGGAGCAAGCTCGCTTGCGGAGAGATCGGCTTGCGCTGTTTCACCACGTGAGTACCGATGAGGTCTACGGCAGCTTAGGTCCGGAGGGACACTTTCGGGAAACGACGCCCTATCGACCCAACAGCCCCTACTCCGCCTCGAAGGCTGGCTCGGATCATCTGGTGCGGGCCTACCACCATACCTACGGTCTGCCTGTCACGGTATCGAACTGTTCCAACAATTACGGGCCCTATCAATTCCCTGAAAAACTCATACCGTTGATAATCCTCAACGCCCTGGAGGACAAGCCGTTGCCGGTTTACGGCGATGGAGCCAACGTAAGGGATTGGCTGCATGTCGAAGACCACTGCCGGGCAGTATGGACGATTATGCAGCAAGGCCAACATGGGCGGACCTATAACATCGGTGGAGACTGTGAAAAACAGAATATCGCTGTCGTTACGGAAATATGCAATGTGCTGGATCGATTGTCGCCCGATTCGCGGCCGCGGCGGGAACTGATCACGTTCGTTGCTGACCGCCCGGGGCATGACCAGCGTTACGCAATCGACTTTTCCAGAATTCGGGATGAACTCACCTGGGAACCGCTGGAAACCTTTGCCAGTGGTTTAGAAAAGACAGTCCGCTGGTATCTAAACAACCGTGATTGGGTGGCGCGTGTCATAAGTGGTGAATATCAACACTGGATGGAGACGCAGTACGGATAAAGGTCAAGGGGCCCGGGGGCCAAAAAGGTAGGTGGACAAGGTGCGCCTGCGTTTCATGCCGACCCGCGAATGCTGGTTTGCCCAACGCCTGACGGCTGGCGAAAAGAAGCAACGCATCGATTGCCGAATAAAACCCCAGATAGGGAAGCATCTAAATGAAGAAACCCAAAGAGTACCTGGTCTTTCCCCTGGATGTGCCGACGATTGAAGCGGCCCAGGACTATATCGAACGCTTGGCGCAAACGGTGGGTATGTTCAAGGTGGGGCTGGAGTTGTTTACCAAGGCGGGCCCGGAGATCATAACGTTCATTAAAACAGCGACCCCGGCCAAGATCTTTTTGGACCTGAAACTGCACGATATCCCGGCAACCGTACAGCGTGCCATGGCGGTGATTGCGGATATGGGCGTCGATCTGGTGACCGTGCACTGTGCCGACAGCCGGGCCATGCTGGCCGCGGCCGTGGATGGGGCCGGGGGCCGGGTGGGGGTTCTGGGCGTTACCGTGCTGACCAGCATCGCAGCTGCTGACCTGCAGGCCGCCGGTTACCGGGATGAATTTGCAGGGGATATCAACCGGCTGGTCATCAAGCGCGCAGCGATGGCGCTTGAGACCGGTTGTACCGGGGTTGTCTGTTCGGGGCTGGAGGTCGGCAGCTTGAAAGCGCAACTGGGAAACCGGCTGGTTGCGGTTACACCCGGGATCCGTCCAGCCTGGGAGGCGGCCGGATCAGACGACCAGAAGCGGGTGGTTACGCCGGTGCGGGCTATTCGGGACGGGGCCGATTACCTGGTGATCGGCCGCCCTATCCGGGATGCAGCCGATCCAACGGCCGCGGCCGAGAAAATCCTGGCGGAGATTGATACCGGCCTGCGGGGATGAAACGTTTGCCCCGGTGGGCATATCACTAAGGGGATATTAGAAGCTATTTCAAAATTGGATTTTGGTTCCCCGTTTAAAACGCGGGATCTGCGACAAGATCCCGTCTACGCTCTCCGAGCTTCCGTCTTCGCTTTCCAAGCTTCCGTCTTCGCTTTCCAAGCTACGCCGGACAAGACGCCGGGCAAGACACCGGATTCAGTCTTCGCTATAAGCTTCCAACTTCGCTCCGCAAGCTTCCTACTTCGCTCTATTAGCTTCGCCGGACAAGTCGCAGGACAAGTCGCCCGACAGGCAGGCAAGGCGGTCGCGAGGTTTTAACCGGAGGTGCCGGCGAAGCCAATGCCTTGCGTGGTAAATACTCAAGTATTGCGAGGATAGAAACCGAGCGCCTAACGCTGAGATTTATCCGCCTTAGGTGGATTGGGCAATCAGGCTTCGCCAGAGGCTTACGTCTTCGCCGAGGCTACGCCGCACAAGACGCCCGACATGAAGACTTTTTTGAGATGGCTTCTATAAGACGTTCAGGTACCTGCCTATGGTCAGCACCACAATGACCAGGGCCAGGATGACCCCAAAGATGATGTGATCCCGGTTAGGATAGCGCACCGGCGTTACTCGGCATCGAGGCCGAAGGCGGTATGCAGAACGCGGACGGCCAGTTCCGCATACTTTTCATCGATGACGCAGGAAATCCTGATCTCCGAAGTGCTGATCAGGCGGATATTGATATTTTCGGCCGCCAGGGTCGCAAACATCTTCGCCGCCACGCCCGAATGGTTCTTCATCCCCACCCCGATGACCGATACCTTGGCGATGTCCGTCTTGCCGCGAATACTATCGGCGCCGAGCTCTCCGACAACCTTCTCACCAATGTCCATGGCCCGCTGGTAGTCACCCCGCGGCACCGTAAAGGTTATATCATTGAGCCCGCCGGACGGTGAGGTCTGAATGATCATGTCGACAACGATGCCCGCTGCGGCCAGGGGGGTGAAGATCTTGGCGGCCACACCCGGCTGGTCGGGGACCTTTACAAATGTCAGTCTGGCTTCATTCTTATCGCTGGTAACACCTGAAACCACCAGGCGTTCCATCTCCGCGTCTGCATTCATTACCATGGTTCCTTCCTCTTCTTTGAAAGATGACCGCACGTGCACCGGCACGTTGAACTTCTTGGCGAATTCCACCGACCGGATCTGCAGTACCTTGGCACCCAGGCTGGCCATTTCAAGGGTTTCTTCATAGGAGATCTTTTCTATTTTACTGGCCCGGCTGCAGATGTTGGGATCGGCGGTGTAAATGCCATCGACATCCGTGTATATTTCGCAGACGTCGGCCTGCAAGGCCGCGGCGATGGCCACCGCAGAGGTATCCGACCCCCCCCGACCCAGCGTGGTAATGTTTCCATTGGGTTCCGCTCCCTGAAAACCGGCAATGATAACAATTTTGCGGTCTTCGATGAAGTGGCGGATACGCTCGGTGCCAATGTCCACGATACGTGCGTTCCCGTAGGCGCTGTCCGTCAAGACTTCGGCCTGGTGGCCCAGCAGTGAAACAGCTGGATAGCCCATGTCGATGAGCATCATGGCCATCAGCGACGCCGTGGTCTGTTCACCCGTTGCCATCAGAACGTCCAACTCACGCCGATCCGGAATTTCAGCGGCCTTGTGGGCCATGTCGATCAACTTGTCGGTAACGCCCGACATGGCTGAAAGCACTACCACCACATCATTGCCGATTTTGTGGGTTTTAATAATGCGGTTGGCGACGTTTCCGATTTTGTCCAGATCCCCAACGGAGGTGCCGCCGTATTTTTGAACTATGAGCCCCATTGCATCTCCTTATTTTTTTTGATCCCCTTTAACAGATTCACGGCGGGAAGTCCATATGCGATCAGTTCAAGACGGCGGGTATGCCGAGCGAGGATTTGAATATCGATGGACAGTTGGTTGTCGAAACGGTGACTGTCAAGTCGTTCGGGCCACTCTATGGCCACAATGTATTGCTGATCAAGTATTTCCTCAAGCCCGGTCTCGTTGATATCGCTGTGGTCGACCAGGCGATAGAGGTCGGCGTGGCACAGGGGGAGACGACCCGGATATTCGTTGATCAGGGTGTAGGACGGGCTCGTGATGTAGTACTCCGGCGGGACTTCCAGGCCCTCGGCCAGTCCCTGGACGAACACGGTTTTACCGCTGGCCAGATCTCCGGTCAGGGTGATGATCAAAGGATTTGCGAGGCCGGCACCGATAACCGCGCCCAGGCGGCGGGTTTGGTCTGGGTGGCTTGATATCAGGTTGCCGGTGGCTTTAGCGGTCGTCATACGAGCTATTCTTTGGCTGTCATCCATTTAGAAGCAGGCCCACCTGCACGGGGATCTGGTCCAGCAGGTCCGAGGCCAGGTAGCCGACCGGCATGTCGCCGGTGGCCAGCGCATCGGCCGCGGCACCATGCAGATAGACGCCTATGACCGCGGCGCTCTCCGGGTCGACGCCCTGGGTAACGAGCCCGGCAATGATGCCGGTCAGCACATCTCCCATCCCGCCGGATGCCATGCCGGGGTTCCCGGTGGGATTGATCCGTACCTGCCCATCTGGAGCAGCGATTACGCTGGCGGCGCCTTTCAGCACGACGATCGTGCCGGAAGCGGCGGCAAAATCGCGGGCGCACTTTACCCGATCGGCCTGGATCTGGGCAGTGGTTTGGTCGGCCAGGCGGGCCATTTCACCCGGATGCGGTGTAAGGATAGCCGGCGCCTGCAGGTCTTTGAAAATCCCACGGCGGCCGGCCAGGTGGTTGAGACCATCGGCATCTATCACCATGGGAATTTCACTGCGGCGCAACAGGCGGCGGACAAGCTTCCCGGTTTCAGTGGCGTTGCCCAGCCCGGGGCCGATGGCCAGACATTGTTTGGCCGCCATCAGCCGGTTGATTTGATCGGCGGCGTTTGGCGCCAGCGCGCCGCCGGTGTCCGGCAGAGGCGCCGTCATGACTTCCACTAACATACTTTCCAGGATCGGATTGAGGCTTGCCGGCGCACCCAGGGTTACCAGGCCGGCCCCGGTGCGCATGGCCCCCTCACAGGTCATGGCGGCCGCCCCGGTTTTTCCGGTACTGCCGGCAATCACTAACAGATGTCCGGCCGACCCTTTGTGGTCATCCGGTTCCCGGCGAACAAGACCCGCGGCAACCTCTTCAGCCGTGGTCAGGCGCTGGCGGGGGGCAACAGCTTCTGCGACGTGGGGGGGGATCCCGATCTCGACGACTTCCAGGTGGCCGGTGTACTGGGCGCCGGGATACACGGCATGTCCGATTTTAGGGTAGGCAAACGTGGCTGTGGCAGCCGCCCGCACGCAGGTGCCGCAAATCTGACCATTATCGGCATTCACGCCGGAAGGAATATCAATGGCCAGGACGGGGCGTTGAAAACTATTCAACAGATCAATGGCCTTCCGGTAATGACCGCGAAGGTCGGCGCTCAGTCCGGTCCCGAACACGGCATCCACCCAGACATCATGCTGGGCCATGTCCGCCGCGTGGTCGGCCAAACTGCCGACGTCCGGAATCTCCACCACCGGTATGGACAAGGGGGGCAGCAATTCGAGGTTGGCGCGGGCATCTCCGGTGACCCGTTTAGCCTCGGCCAGCAGGTAGACCACCACATCAATGCCCTGCTGGGCGGCGTACCGGGCGACCACGAAGCCATCCCCGCCATTGTTGCCGCGGCCGGCCAGGACACCCAGGTACGCATTCTGGATGCCCTCAAACGATTCCAGCAGGAAGCGCGCCGCTCCTCGGCCGGCGTTTTCCATCAGAACCCGCCCGGGGATTCCGAATGATTGAATTGTCTCGCCATCCATTTGCTGCATTTCAGCGGCTGTGACCAGGTACATGGCGGCTCCTTTCCTTACGCATTCCCGAGTGCTTGACCTTAAACTTTAAAGGTTGCATTAAAGAATAGATTAAGATCAAGATGAAGATCAAGAGTAAGATTATATTTGTTTTCTAAACGGGGAGCGCCCGGTATTGGTTATTCGAGTACGCGGTCGGTCAGCAGCCGCGGTCGACCCCGCGCTGGATTCCCGGCAGGCGTATTCAGCGAAGATCTTCGGTCATCAGTCCCCGCACTTTGCGCATGAGCTGCCTGGTGCGGGTTTCCATCTTTTCGGCAGCCTGTCCAGACTGCTCGTGATCAAACCCGAAAAGGTGCAGGATGCCATGGATGAGCAGCCAGGTCGTGTGGGCGCCCAAACTGATGCCGGCTTCGTCAGCTTCAGTTACGGCCGTATCTACCGAGATGACCACATCTCCCAAAAGCTCGGGTGATACCTGTGTAAATTCGCCTTCGCGCATGGAAAAGGATAACACGTTGGTGGGGCGGTCCTTGCGGCGGTACTCACGATTGAGCTGCTGAATGCGGCGGTCGTCGACAAGCAGGATGGACAACTCGCCTTCAGGGCAGTCCAAGTCGTTTAAGATGGCCTGTGCTGTTTTCTGAATCCGCTCTAGGTTGATCGGACGACTGTTCTGCTGGTTGTCTATCAGTATGCCCATTGTTGCTGTTCCCATTGTTTTTTGCGGCTTTTTCGGGATATTCGATACGGTGGTGGTGAATACCGGTCAGAATGCTGATGAAGTTTTTGGCGATGGCATGCAGGTCCTTGAGCGTCAGTTCGCATTGATCGAGCTGTCCGTCTGAGAAGATATTATTTATCAGGGTTTGCACCAGCCCCTGTATCCGCGACGGCGTGGGATTCTCGAGGGTTCGCGAGGCCGCTTCCACCACGTCGGCCAGCATCACCAGCCCCGCTTCCCGGGTTTGCGGCCGGGGCCCGGGGTAGCGGTAGTCATCCATGTTTATGGTGTCATCCGGATTTTGTTTGCAGGCTTTGATATAAAAGTATTTGATCAAACTGGTGCCGTGTGACTGGCGAATGACGTCGATGATTACCTTGCCGAGTTTGTGCTCGTGGGCAATGGTGACACCATCTTTGACATGCGCAATCAAAATAGTCTTCGACATGGAAGGGGCCAGTTTGTCATGCCGGTTTTTGCCGTCGCGCTGGTTTTCGATGAAATATAGCGGTTTATTGATTTTACCGATGTCGTGATAATAGCCGCATACTTTGGCCAGTAGAGGGTTGGCGCCGATTTCATCTGCTGCGGCTTCCACCAGGGAGCCCACCACGACCGAATGGTGATAGGTGCCGGGAGCTTCGATCATGAGGCGGCGCAGGATTGGCCGATCGAGATTGGCCAGCTCCAGCAGCTTGATATCGGTCGTGTAGTCAAATGCGATTTCAATCAGAGGTGCCATTCCGGCGGTTACAACCCCGGCTCCGATACCGCCAATGAGCGCCAGGATGCAATCCCACATCAGTTTAAAATCTGCTGTGTTGGCGCTGTAGGTGTCAATCCCGATGACCAACAGGACGTTGAGCAGGCCAAGTTTCAGTCCGGCCTTGATGAACACTTTTCTTTCACGGCAGTTCTGTAGCCAGTACCCGCCCATTATGCCGCTGATTAAAAAATAGACAAAAATTCCGAAGTCATTTTGCAAGATGGCGGCGGTGCCGGTGGCCAGCACCACAGCAAAGGCAATGGCCAGCCGCAGGCCCATGAACAAGCAGACCGTCATGGCGCCGGCAGCCATGGGCAGGCCGTAGACGATCGATGAAACGGTCAGCCCAAACGGGGGGGCCTTGGCCAGGGCCGCAATCAGTAGAATATTGACCCGCAGAAAGACGAACGCCGTGATCAGGGCCAGCGCAATAAAAAGCAGGTCTTTATTGAGTTCTTTTCGGGCGTCCCCGGTAGCGGCCTGAAACTGGGTCAAGAAAATGGCGATAATCAGGCACAGCATGATCAACCCGGCCCCCAGGGCGCTCAAGACGGGTGTTTCTGTTTTTTCCGGCGGACGCGATTTTTTGAGTTTCAGCAGGTGTACCGCTGTTACCCGTTCTCCCTCCCGCAAGAGCATTTCACCGGCTTTGATCTGGTAAAGAATCGGTTTGATGTTGGCCGCTTGTTTTTTGCGTTCCTCCGTTTCGCTCCGATTCAGGGTAATGTTCGGGTGAATCAGTTGTTGCGAGAAATCAACTACCAGATTGCGCAGGGAGTAGTTCTGGCCTTTTAGTAGAGGTTGTCCGATAATGCGCACCATGGTCTGCGCCTGGTCCAGCCCGTAAAAACGCTTTAACTTGCGGACCGCCTTTTCGGACTTGGTTTGGATATTCCGCAGGGTGATGCCCTTATCCAACTCACGCAGCAACAGTTCTTTGTTGCCGACGACGCCGTTATCGAGAATTTCCGTAATGATTTTAACGATCAGGACTTCGACCTCCAGGGAGGTCATGTCCTTGGCCAGAATCTTGTAGGCCCCTTTGCTAACAGGGATGCCGAGGGTCTTCTGGAAATTATCCTTCAGCTGGTTGACCTGATCCTGCAGCGAAAGGACGGCCGCGGCCGGTTCGTGGGAAACGGCCTGATCAGGCGGTGTTACCGGAGCCGGGACTTCCTGGTAAGACTGATAGGCTTCCCGGAGCAGGGCGAAGGCCCCATTGATGCGGGCGGTCGTCTTGGGCAGGATATCCGGATCATGGTCGTAAACCGTCATAACGCCATCAACGGCTTGTTTTTGTCTGGCCGCGGTGGCGCTTTTATCTTCAATGAAAAAATCCGTGGCCGCCTTTATATCGCTCTCGGCGACATCCCCGACTTTATATGCGTGCCGGGTAATCACCAGGTTGGGGTACAGCACAACAATAAAGAGCAGCAGCACGGTCGCCAAAAGTACGGTCGGCACCGGATTGTCCGGCCTCATGAAACGGCTTAAATTGTCTTTTCTTTTTTCCATTGCACGTTGTCAGCAGCGGCTTACCGCCTGGGCGGCTACGCTTTACCCGTCAAAGCATCGTGTTTTTCGTAGGCGTCTATCACCTTTTGAACGAGTTGGTGCCGGACTACATCGGTTTTGGTAAAGAAGACGAATTTAATTCCATCAATGTCCTTGAGAATACGTTTGGCTTCAATCAAGCCGGAAGTTTTATTTTCAGGAAGGTCGGTTTGGGTGATATCTCCGGTGATGACCGCTCGGGAATTGAATCCAATGCGGGTCAGAAACATTTTCATCTGTTCGGAGGTCGTGTTCTGGGCTTCGTCCAGGATGACGAAGGCATCATTCAGGGTCCGGCCGCGCATGAACGCCAGGGGCGCTACTTCGATCACCCCCTGGCTCATCAAACGGGCCGCTTTTTCAAATCGCATCATGTCATGCAGGGCGTCGTACAGTGGTCGGAGATAAGGATCCACCTTTTCAGCCAGGTCACCCGGCAAGAAGCCGAGGGCTTCCCCCGCCTCGACGGCCGGGCGGGTGAGAATGATACGGTCGATGCGGCCTTTGGAAAGGGCGGCGACCGCCATGGCCATGGCCAGGTATGTTTTTCCAGTGCCAGCGGGGCCGATGCCGAACACCATATCATTGGAGCGGATGGCATCAATATACTCCTTCTGGGCGACGCTCTTGGGCGTGACCGCTTTCTTTTTGGCGGTCACGAAGGCCGTATCCATAAAGATGTCTTTCAGCTTAATCCGGTCGTCCTGGCTCAATGCCCGGACGGCATGATCGATGTCGTTCAGATAGACCGGGTAACCGTTTTCCAGCAGACCGTACAGCTGTTTGAGTATATTGCGGGCCAGGGCCGCGGCGATATCCTCGCCCTGGATGGAGACCACATTACCCCGCGCATGAATGCGAACACCAACCGCGTCGGCAACCCGGTGAAGGTTGGCATTGTGCTCACCAAACAGCTGCCGGGTTAGGTTGATGTCGCTGAAAGTCAGCTGGTCTTGATGGGTATGTGGTGTGCTGCTCATAATATGTCCTGATCCAATTCTCTCAACGGGCATTATCTATCATAAAGATTCCGGGGAATGCAAACAAAACCGGGCCCCCCGGAGGCTGTGCGGACCATCCGGAAAAACACCTTGACCTTTGACGGCAGGCCTTGTTAATTGGTCTCGGTCGCCGTCTCGAGATGCTGAGACGCAGATTATCTGACGGCCGGTCGTTACCTTAGGAGGACTATGAACAGCTTTGATATCGTGGTTGCCGTTATCCTGGGATTCTGCCTGATTCGCGGTATATTCAGGGGGTTGGTAAAGGAAATGGCCTCGATTATCGGTGTGCTGGCCGGTTTTTATGCAGCCTATACCTATTACCCGGAAATGGCCGGGCTGCTTTCCCGCTGGATAGACAATGCAAGCTATCTGAATATTACGAGCTTTATGGTCCTTTTTTGCTTTATTTTAATTATTATCAGCATCTTGGGGGTTGTTCTCAAGTATCTTATGAGTATTGCCCACCTGGGCTGGGTGGACCGGGTGAGCGGTGCCTGCTTTGGCATATTGAAAGGGGTTCTGATCGTTTCGGTACTGCTGGTAACCCTGACGGCATTTCTGCCCAAGGGGTCACCCCTGGTCCGCGATTCACTTTTGGCACCCCATATCAATATGCTCTCCGAAAATATGGCCAAGATCATCTCCGATGATATGCAGCATGCCTTTGATGAAAAAATGGGAGAACTGAAAGACATTTGGGAGAAAAGAAGTTAAACAGCATTGCCGATCTTTTCCGGTTGATCGATACGCTCAGGGGTGAAAACGGATGCCCTTGGGACCGTCGGCAGACCCCCGCCTCCATGGCCATCTACCTGGCTGAAGAAACCTTTGAATTGATTGAAGCCATCGAAAGTGGGGATACCGCTGCCATACGCGAAGAGCTGGGCGATGTTCTTTTCCTGCTGCTGTTTATCCTGCGAATGTACAGCGACCAGGATCATTTTGATTTGGCACAGGTAACCCAACAGGTGACCACCAAAATGGTCCGGCGCCATCCGCATGTGTTCAGCGACAATCAGGTCGATACACCGGGACAGGTCAAGCGTCAGTGGCAGGAAATCAAGCAGGCCGAAAAAGATCCCAAACGGCATGAATCCATCATGGACACAGTCCCTTCCGGTTTGCCGGCCTTATTGCGGGCGTATCGCGTTTCAGAGCGGGCCGCCCAAGTCGGTTTTGATTGGGAAGCGCTTTCCGGGGTTCTGGAAAAAGTTGGCGAAGAGTGGGCCGAATTCAATCGTGAGTTGTCCCGCAGCAAACCAGCGAACAATGCAAGTGCAAACCTGGCCATGGAGTTTGGCGACCTGGTTTTTACGCTGGCCAACGTGGCCCGTTTTGCCGGTTTTCACCCGGAGACTGCTCTTACCGGGGCCGTGAATAAATTTGTAAAACGTTTCAAAGCAATGGAGTCCCAGTTGTCTGCCGAGGGATTGGAGGTCGGTGCCCTGGCGCCGGCGGAATTAGACACCTACTGGGAAGCGGCGAAAAAACAGACCAAATGAAGGCCGGCGCCACCGACCGACAGGGATACCGCCGTTCACCAAATAAAAAAGGACTTTCGGGCGAAAGTCCTTTTAAGGCGCGTTTCGAATGGAGGGGGTTGGGGATCAGACGTCGTCGGAATGCACCGGCGGCATTTGCAGGATCAGATCACCATTTTCATCGTACTTTTCTATGATAATGCGGTTGTCTTCGAGGTTGTATTTGGTTTCGGTCTCGTCTTGTTTTTCGGCTGTTTTGGCTTTGACAGTCTCCTCGGATTTTTCCACCGGCCGATCGGCTACAACCTTCTGCGTTTCCTGCTGGACGCTGTCTTTGTGACTGAACGCCTGATTCTGGTCGGCCCGGGTAACCTGTTGTACCGTGGCCTCGCTGGCTAATTCTATCATTTAAATCCCTCCCTTCCCAGTGTGGCAAATCGTTTCTTCGATCTGCCGGGCCTTTCTGCCCGATGACAAGGCGACTTCTAACCTTGCTTAATGATGTCCGCCAGGCCTTCTGCCCGGAGACAGACCGGATCACACCATATTTTTGTCCACCGCCTCGCGGGTGAGCGCCTCCAAGCGCTTCATCAACACGCTGGAGTCTTCGGCCGTGAGTTTATTGGTGGTTTTGTCGGAACCATCGTCAATGACATTGAACACAAACTCTACGGGATCCTGGTCTTTGAATTTTTCTCCAGCCCCCATTTCGTTTGTCAATTGCTTAACGATTTCCCGGTCCATCTCATCCTGAGGACCAAAACGGGTGATGCGGTCTACAATATTCGCTGCTACCTTTTCAATAACCGCCTGGCGTTTCCCGCCGACAGATATATCAATTCGGTCGACCGGTGATTTGACCCCTGTCGGGCGCTGTGATTTGGACGCCCGGTTTTTTTCCAGGCGCTTGGTGTAGTCCGCCAGAACATTATGCATTTGGTAGCTGGATATATACATATTCGCTCTTCTCCTGACTGGTTTATCGTCGTGGAGAATAGATACTTTAGAAAAAAACTGGAAAAACAGGAAAAAATATAGGGATAGTATTTATAATATATTGAATTTATTATATAAAATATTGTAGTGCATGTTTTTGAGCGTTGTTTGTGACTCTTTAAAAGGCTTAAACCAGGTGTATAATTGCTAAAAAAAAATGCGGTCAGTGAACTGGCACGGCAATTTTTTCACAAAAATCGATCAGGGTCAAAAAAACTAGCCATGTTATCAAAGTCGGGTGAATTCGCCCGACATAAAGCCGGTTTGGAGTGGATTTGGCTCTCGTACTCTCAGCCTCTATTCATCGGAGATCGCCGGGAGCAGCCGTGTGTGGCAGGCTGTAATACATGGCAATGAAATGGCTGTGGCTGGTGAAGGCGATTTCAGGCAGCTCCTGCTGCGAGAACCAGGCGGCCTCGGACGCGTCGTCACCGGGCTGCAGGTTGCCGGCAAATTCTCGAACCAGGTAGGCGATCATCAGGACTGTGTGGTACTGGGCATTGGGGGTGGACATCACGCCCAGCAGGCGATCAATGCGGCCGGCAAGGCCGGTTTCTTCCAACAATTCCCGGAGGGCGGCCTCCTCCGGACCCTCGCCAAGCTCCATGAACCCACCCGGCAGGCACCAGTGGCCCTTGCGGGGCGCCACATTGCGTTTTACCAGGGCGACCCGGTCCCGGCTGTCTACCACCACCAGACAGGAAGCCGGAACCGGGTTTTCATAGATGGCACGGTTGCAGGTTTCGCAAAAGGGCCGCTCTTGACCTTCCCACGCTCTATAAACCAGTTTACCTCCGCAGTAGGCGCAGCAAGTCTTCGGTGGGTATATGGCAGGCGTTACCATAATCAATCAGTCGTCGAAATCGCCTGCGGGGCCTTTGTCGGACTCTATGGTGGCGGCCTTGGCGGTAATCTGTTCCGGAGTCCAATCGGCCGGGTCTTCAATCCTACCAACTTTGGCGCCGGGATCGTGGGAGCCCGCTTCCAGGATCTTCTCGATGGCAATCTGGGCGGTATCCTCTGCGTTGAAGACCTCCGTGAGCAGTTTGTAGACAAAATCTTCCACCCGCTTGACCATCCGGGCTTTTACTTCGGCCGGCTGTCCCAGCAGATGGTTTTCAAAGGGCAGGTTGAGTTTCTTGTAATTGCCGCCCTTGATGCCGGCCTCATCGGCGTAGGCGCGCATGCGGCCCCACATCTCTTCGGTCACGCCGGCATCCGGTATTTTGATAAAGTCGCCATTGTCGTCGAGAACGGCGTTGCCGTAATCGTTGACTTCAAATCCCCAGGACAACATCTGGAGGGCGGTGGCCACGTTGGCTTTGGTTGTGCGGGTCTTGGCGGCAATTTCCCTTAACCGGTCCGAGTTGTTGCCGGAGGTGCCGTGCTGGGCGCCGGAGATGCCGTAGGGGGACAGCGCTGTGTGAATATCCGCGGTCAAGGGAACCTGGATACCCTGTCCACTGGCCTCGATGCCGTGGGTGGTGCCGTTATTCAGAGCGATCCATTCGGGGAAGATGTCGTGCGCGTTCAGGCCCTGGATGAGAAACAGGGCTTCCTCTACCGTTGAAAGTCCCAGCTTTCCCTTGATTTCGCCGATTTCCGTTTCGAGACCGGCCCAGGACGGAATCAATGGATTCAACTCCAGATTGGCCAGCAGGTTCTGGTCATCCGGCATATGGGAGGCATCGATGGCAATGGACGTGATCCCGGCATCGAAAAGCGTGGGAATTTCAACTTTGGCCGGGGCGATATCATCCGGGGACTTGATGCCGTAGTGGTCGGCATGGATCGCAACCGGGACGGTAATCCCCATTTCATTGCACAGGGCGTCCACGTGCCGGGCAATGTTCCAATAGTTGACGGCACAATATGCATTGGCACCGCCCTCGGAGCGGGCGATCTCTATAATCAGGCAGCTGTTGGCCCGCTGAGCGGCGGCCAGGGCCCCGCGGATGACGAAATAACTGCGGCCATTGGCTGCAATGGATATGGCGCCGCCTTTGGCCAGCATGGCGCGATCGATATATTTACCGCTGACGATGAGCGCGCGGGAGTTCGGGAACAGTTTCACTATATTGGGGGGGCGGCCGATGGACAATGCCTTGTCAAAACCATTGGAAGCATTTGAAGATGTCGACATGTTTTTCCTCCTTGCATAATGGGTGATGCGGATAAGCGTGTGTTTGAGGATAGCCGGGCCCGGTATGGAACCGAATGATTTTACCGGGTGGTCCGCAGGGGAGCCGACAGTCTGCCCGGGAAAACGCTGCCCTGACTCTGGCCCGACTGCGCGTACAGTAATAATTATATACAGCCTTCCAGTAGATGTAAACCTCGTACCCGGCTAAAAATTACCTGCGGCTTCAGCAGTTCACTGCGCTCCAAATGAATGTCCGGCCGCCTCTAATACCCGGCGCGCCAACGGCAGTTTTTCCGCTTTTATAAGGATATAATCCGTATCGAAGGTTGATACGGCAAAGATGCTGACCTCGGCCTCGGCCAGGGGCGTCGCCATGGCCGCCAGAATGCCGGTTAAGTCAAAGTCCAGTGGGCCGACAACTTCGATGCAGGACCAGCCGGTTTCCGCTTGGGCTGAATCCAGCTCAACTGTATCCGCGCAGACAATAGACAACGCTGCATCCGTGCGGCTGATGTTGTAAAATCCGCCGGCAAAGACTGCGGCCGGAACCGTGCGATCGGCGGCAAAACGGTGCACTGTGAAAAGGCCGTCGAGAACGCGTAAGTTTAGCTTTGGATATAGCACCATCGGCTCTACCCGGGCAGATCGGACCAGACTGCAAATTCATTGCCGCTTGGTTCGGTGAAGTGAAAGCGGCGCCCACCTGGAAACGCGAAAATTGGTTTCACGATCTTGCCGCCCGATTTTTCGATTTTGTCCCGGGTACCTTCAAGATCACGGCTGTAGAAAACAATCAGGGCCGCGCCCTGGTCGGTTGTGGATTGCTGTTTGGATTTGAAGAAACCGCCGTCCAGGCCCTGGTTTGTAAAAGCGGTGTACTCGGGGCCGAAATCCTCGAAGGTCCAGCCGAATGCCTGGTTGAAGAATTCCTTGGTGGCCGGAATGTCCACGGCCGGCAATTCGACATAATTGATTTTTTCATGTGCATTCATTCTAACCACCTGCCCGTTTGGAGACTATATAGCGTTTAACGCTTCATTGGCACCCGCCCCAATTGATCCTAAAGCTCTGGCGCGGAAATATGCGGAACATGCCTTAATGTGAATTCAGCGTCCGGATCATAGGGTAACTCTTTCAGGATGAATTGCATTTCACAGCCGTAGCGTTCGAACGCAATTTCTCCTGCACAGTAGGTGTGGTAGACCAGTTCGAAGCCGTCCGAGACCTTGAAGGCTTCGCCCTTTTTAATCCATACGCCGCTGGGGTGACTCACATAGGCGACGACTGTGGTCCCCCCTCCCGGCAGCGGACGTGCTTGCAGGGGGCGTTCATCAATGTCCAGGTAGTCTTCTTCACCCCGAATGAATTCAAGGGTTAATGGTGATGTGTTTGGCATAGTGCCTGACGCTTTATTTGAGTTTGGCGCCCCGCGCCGCCAGCAATTCACGCAGGAGTGACCGGTGGCAGCGGGACTCGTTCGCGCAGTAGCAGCCCACAGAGAAATTGGCGCTGTGGGACAGGGCCGCCAGTAGGTCGAGTAGGCGGCCTTTTTCCGGTTTTTTCATTTCGCCTCGGTACTTGCGGGTAAAAACGGCCCACTCTTCATCTGTTTCGGCAGCCCGTCCCAATTTCATCAGATCCGTTGACGGGGCGACATCGGGCAGCCAGACATCATACCAGTTTTGGGAGGCGAATTCACTTTTCGGTACCCCCCGGGGCGGGCGCCGGACGGTTCCGATCCGCAAGCCTTCACCTTTGCGACGGCTCGTACCCAGCCGCACAATACGGATCGTCATAGACATCCTCCGGTTTACAATTCGTGGTCTAACCCCCCGGGTCCGATCCTGGCCGTAACTTCTATCTCAAGCTTCATTTTATCTTCCAGCAGATCCGCGATAATGATTGTAGCCGCCGGACGGGCACGGCCCAGATATTTTCTGAAAACAGACCAGCATGGTTCAAAGTCAGATCTGTCCGGAAATATATACCGAACACGCACGATGCGATCCAGGCTGCTGCCGGCTTCCGCCAGCGCTGTCGCAATATTTTGAAAGCACTGTTCGGCCTGCTCGACGACATTGGCTGATATCGTCATCGATTGGTAATCGTAGCCGGTAGTACCGGAAACGAACACATAATCTCCATCGACAACCGCGCGTGAGTATCCGATTTTCGATTCGAATTCCGATCCGCTTGAAATTAGTTTGCTATTCATTTTGGGGCTCTCGAAGGTTCTCAGGGGAATATCAGTACAGGTGCCATCTTGAATCGCATGCCAGAATGCCGGTAGGCCAAATACGCCTAGCTGGAAGGTCAGTTTCCAGTGGCCTGTAACCTGCTTTCCTAACGCATTTTAAAAAAATCAGCAAGCGCCCAGCCAGGGCATATCTTTGTTTTTTCGTGTGTTCCATTTTTCATACCTTCAGGCCTGCGAGAGGCGGTGTACTATTTTTTCTATCTTTTATTGTAAAATTCATTGTAAGTTTGCCTTGTAGCCGGAGGATTTAGCCAACATACAGCTGGAAGTGGCCGTAACAGTCTTCAAGTTTAAGAATTAAGTTGAATATCGATAAGGTATTGTATAGAACCCTATTTCACACATTTAAACTGATCGAATAGAGTTAAACAATGAGGCTGCGTACTATCATTCCCATCCTGCTGCTGCTTGCTCTGGGATCGGCCTGTGCCCCCAAGAAGATTGATGTCGGCACGACTCCGGAAAAACCGGCCGTCGCGGTGACCGCGCCGGAAAAAGCGTTCGCCCGGGCCGAGAACCTGTATGCCCAAAAAGCCTATTCCGAGGCTGCCGCCGCCTATCTTGACTTTGCCGCGTCTTACCCGGGACATGCCCGGGCGGTCGAGGCGCTGATGAAAGCCGGCAGCGCCTACTTCATGTTGGGTGATTACGAAGGCGCCCGTCGGACATATCGACAGATAGAAACGAATTATCCCGATACTGCCGCAGCCATAGCCGCCCGGATTGAGACCGTGTTGACCTATTACTATGAAGGTCAATTTGAAGAGCTGCTGCTGCAGGCGGGCGCCATTCTCAGTGCCGAGGTGCCCCTGCCCCAACAGTTGAAACTCTATGCGATTTTGGGGGACGCTTACATGGCCCTGGATGCACCGGTAGATGCTGCCTATTCCTACGCCCGGGCTTACGAGATCGCGCAGGATGAAACCGGGGACGAACTGTACGAGAGGATTAAGTCCGCCCTGCGGCTGATGGAGCGGCCCCAGGTGGATACCTTGACGGCGCGCCTGGAGAGTCCCAGACTGCAGCAGATGATCATGGAACTGGCCGATGCGCTGATCTACAAGCGTTTTACGATCGGCTGTCTGCTGCCGTTGAGCGGCCGCTATGCGGTTTACGGGCAGCGGGCCCTTAATGGGATTCAACTGGCCCTCAACAAGTCGAGTGCGGCTCGTACCAACCCCCATTTGGAAATTATTGTAAAGGACACCCACTCGGACCCGGTGGACGCCGTACGGGCTGTCGGAGAACTATACGATAGCGGTGTGGCCGCCATCATCGGCCCCATCGTCACCGCCGAACCCGCTGCCCGCACCGCCCAGGAGCGGCATCTACCCATTGTCACGTTCACCCAGAAGGAACATATCACCGATATCGGCGACTTTGTCTTTCGTAATTTCTTCACGCCCGGCATGCAGGTAAGGGCGATCGTCGATCATGCGGTCACCAATCTCAACGCCCGGCGATTTGCAATTCTCTACCCTGATGAGAAATACGGCCGTACTTTCATGAACCTTTTCTGGGATGAAGTCATTCGCCAGAATGGTCAGGTTGTGGCCATCGAGTCCTATGATGTGGAAACGGTTGATTTCGCAGACCCTATCAAGAAACTGGTAGGACGGTACTATCCCATTCCGGAGGATATACAGGCGCGGGCCGCGCGCATCTGGCCCCCTTTCAACAAGGTCCGGGAGGAGGGTTGCCGGGGATTGGAGAAAATGCCGGGTCTGATGTATCCCCTGCCGGCCGAACTGGCCTGCTGGAAGAACGCAATTGTCGGCGAAGTCCCGGACTGCATCCCCGAGGTCCCACCGGCATTGAAAGCGGCCGCGGAACCCGAATCCATTGTTGATTTTGACGCAATTTTTATCCCGGATGCGCCCAACAAGGCCGGCCTCATCCTGCCCCAGCTCGCTTTTTATGATATCAGCGAAGTAACCCTGATGGGAACCAACCTGTGGAGTTCCAAGACGTTGATCGAAATGAGCCGTGACCATGCCGACGGCGCTATTTTGCCGGATGGTTTCTATGCCGGCAGCTTAAAACCACCTACCCGTCAATTCGTGGCTGCTTACCAGGAGGCGTTCACGGACCCACCGGGTTACATTGCAGCCATTGGTTATGACACCGCCCGACTTTTGCTGGACCTGATCAGTCGGCCGGATGTGCGCTCGCGTACCGAGCTCCGGGATGAATTGCTGCGTTTGGCTGATTTTCAGGGTGCTACCGGCGAGACTGCCTTTGATTACAATGGGGATGTGCACAAACCGCTTTTTCTGATCAAGGTCAAAGGCAGCCGCTTCGTTGAAATCGGAGCGGAGCCTGATCCGCCGGAAACGCTGTTGGAGATGACTGAGCCGGAGAATCCTGTCGAAGATTAGCTTCCAGACGGTGAGCATGAACCTACCTTTGATCATCTATGCATTCGCGGGGGGCCTCGTCTTTCTCCTGGGCCTGCCGTTTTTCCTGATCTATGTCCTGATCACCGGCAGGCATCTTGAGAGTGTGCCCAATCGCTTGGGATACTTCCGCCGTCGATTGGGTAAAAAAGATAGCGACCGTCTGCGCATCTGGGTGCATGCGGCCTCCGTGGGAGAGGTTGCGGCAGCGGTTCCGATTATTGCTGAACTTTCCGGTGATATGCCGACGGCTGAATTCGTACTATCCACGACGACCACTGCGGGACAGGCGGCGGCCCGCGAGAACCTGGGCTCGCTGGCCACCTGTGTATACGCGCCGGTTGATTTTTTGGCTGCGGTAGCCCTGGCCTTGCAGACCGGGCAACCGGATTGCTTGGTTTTCGTGGAGACTGAAATCTGGCCCAACTGGCTATATCTGGCCCGACGGGCCGGTATTCCGACTGTCCTGGTCAACGGCCGCATCTCGGGTCGCTCGATCAAAGGGTATCGTCGCATCCGGTCCCTGGTAGGGCCGGCCTTAAAAACCGTGTCTGTTTTCAGCATGATCGGGCCACCCGACGCCGAGCGCATAAAAAGTCTGGGTGTGCCGGAGAATAAGATTGCCGTCAACGGAAACGCCAAGTACGATCGCCTGGCCGGTACCGCAACCCCGGCAACGAAAGTGACTATGGCCACCCTGTTCAACCTGAACGATAAACTCCCGGTCATGGTGGCCGGCAGCCTGCGCCGCGGTGAAGAGGCCCCGCTGCTCGATACCTTTTTGCAAATCCGCCGAACGGTCACGGACCTCGTTTGCATTGTGGCCCCCCGACATCTGTACCGGGTCGCAAAAATTGCCGATCGGGCCGCAGCCCTGGGAATCGATTTTCAGCTGCGTTCCGGTCTGCAACCACCTGACCGGGAGCGGCACGCCCCGTTGGTGATCCTGAACACCCTTGGTGAACTGCACGCCGCCTACAGTGTCGCCACGGTGGTTTTTTGCGGCGGTAGCCTCGTGCCGCTGGGCGGCCAGAATGTGCTGGAGGCGGCTGCCTGGGGCAAACCGGTCCTGTTCGGTCCTTCCATGGAGGATTTCCAGCGTGAGAAGGAGTTGCTGCTGGCCTCCGGCGGCGGCTGTGAGGTGCCTGACCAGCAGGCATTGGCCGAGAAACTCCGTTTCTATCTTACCCACCCGGAAGAAGCCGCGCGGGCCGGTAAAGCCGGCCGGGCGATGGTCTGGGCCAACACCGGCGCCGCCCGCAAGCACGCCGACGTAGTTTTAGGTCTGATAAAATAGGGATAGAATATTTTTGGGAAGTGGTGTGAGAACTTGGTTCTTAAAAGCCCTTCAGCCTTCAGCCTTTCACCTTCCGTCTAAGCGGAAACCAATGAACCCTGCCCCGTCGCCTCCAACACCGTCCGCCAGAGTTTTCCATGGGGCAAAACCTGTTTGCGCCTGCCTACCGATGCGCTCAGGGGAATATGCACAAAATGGTTGTTCCAGTGGCCGATGAGTAGTTTGGTCTTGCCCGCCAGTCCCGCGTGCACCGCATCCCGGCCTAAAAATCCACAGAACACGCTATCATTGGCATTGGCCGGCAGGCTCCGGATCATATAGCTGGGATCAATATATTTCAGGGAGATATCGATCGACTTGCTTTTAAAATGGTTGGTAATCTCTTGTTTCAGAAGCTGACCGATGTCTTTCAGCCGGATATTGCCGGATTCATCTCTTTCATCCTCTTCCCCTGAAAAGTATTTCTGGCCGGCGCCCTCGGCGACCACGATGACGGCATGGTCGCTGGAGGCCAGTCGGTTTTCGAGTGCTTCGAGAAATCCGCCGGAGCCATGGAGATCAAAATCGATTTCCGGGATCAAAACAAAATTGACGTCCTGCTGGGCCAGGGCCGCTGTGGCGGCGATAAACCCGGAATGCCGACCCATCAGTTTAATGAGGCCGATGCCCTTGGGATAGCCCTTGGCTTCATTGTGGGCACCCTTGATGGCCCCGGTGGCTACCTGCACCGCGGTATCAAAACCGAAGGACCGGGACACCAGATGGATGTCATTGTCAATGGTTTTGGGAATCCCGATAACCCCGATTTTAAGTCCCCGCGCGGTTATGGCCTCCGCGATCTTGCTGGTGGCCATCAAGGTGCCATCGCCGCCGACCATGAAGAGCAGGCCGATGTTGGATCGTTCCAGGCTGTCGACAATCAATTCGATATCTTGCGGCCCACGCGAAGAGCCTAAAATCGAACCGCCCATGTTGAGGATCAGGGATACCGCGGCAGGCGTGAGGTCCATAAAATCGTGGCCGTAGTCGGAGATGAAGCCCTGCAGCCCATAGCGAATACCGTATATATTCCGCACGCCGTAATGGTAATAAAGTTCGAGGACAATGGCCCGGATGATATCATTCAGACCGGGACACAACCCACCGCAGGTGGCGATGGCGCAGCGCAGTTTACTGGGGTCGAAATAGATGTCGCGCCGGGGGCCGGCCAGTTCGAATGCCGGCAAGGGTTCTCCGGCCTCCAGTTTGGCGGCAATCTCCGCCGGCCGGACCGAGATGCAGATTTTATCGTCGTCTGAAACAAAATACTGGGCCTGGCCGGCAATCTTCTCTTTCAGTATCGGGGATGGAATTTTCGCTTCGCCAAGAGATCCAATGGTTGGATCCAGATCACCAGTGTCCATCGCTGTTCTCCTGATAAGGGCGCTCTATTTTCCGTTAAATGTAAATTCACCTTTCCCGAGAATGTCGTGCAGGTGCAACAGTCCTTTTACCTCGCCTTGCTGCCCGGTAATCGGCAGGACGGTAATCTGGTATCGCTCCATCAGGTTCAGGGCGTCGTAGGCCGGGGCGTCCGGGGAGAGGGTGCGTGGCTCGCGCGTCATGATGGTGTCAACGGGTGCATCGAGAGGGGTATTCCGGCGGGCGACGAAACGACGAATATCGCCATCGGTAAGAATGCCCACCAGAATGTTGGCCGGATCCACAACGAACACTGCGCCCAATTCACAGCTGTCAATGGCCCTGACAGCAGTCTGAATCGATTCGCCGGCCTGAACGGAGGGAATCGCGTCACCGGACAGCATCAATTCAGAAACCCGGTTGGACAACCGCTGACCTAAAGCTCCCCCGGGATGGAACTTTTTAAAATCACTGCTTTTGAATTCTTTTTTATTCGTCAGGACGACAGCCAGAGCGTCTCCCATGGCCAGCAGGGCCGTGGTGCTGGTCGTGGGGGCCAGGCCCAGCGGGCAGGCCTCCTTGGCGACGCCGACATCCAGAATCAGGTCGCAGTTTTTTGCCAGGGTCGAAGACGGGTTGCCGGTCAGGGCCACCACTCGGCAGCCGAGCAGCTTGATACTTGGGATCAGAGCGTTGAGTTCCACGGTCTCCCCACTGTTTGAGAGAGCCAGCAGGATATCATCCGCACTGACCACTCCGAGATCCCCGTGCATGGCCTCCACCGGGTGCAGGAACATGGCCAAGGTTCCGGTGCTGTTCAAAGTGGCCACGATCTTTTTGCCGATCAGCCCCGATTTTCCGATCCCGCTCACGATAACGCGTCCGCGCGAGGCCAGGATAAGCTCGATTACCCGGTTAAAATTGTCGTCCAGTTTGCCGGCGATTTCGAGGATGCCGGCCGCTTCGATTTCGAGGACCTCTATGGCTTGATCTTTAATCATTTCTAATGTTTATATATCCAAATCCTGTTTGGAAGCGGGTAGGTTCTGTCAACGCATGCCAGTGCATAAGCCGAGAGCTAAAGTTTTGGTCCACCACGCCGATAAATACCATGAAAATGAGGCCTTCGTATCTGCCTTTAATGGCAAAGTCGCAATTTTCTGTATAAAAATCAAGCGTTCTTTTGATCCGCGTCTTTTTGAATAATTGTGTCAATTTTGCTTGACAAGCCGGAAAGTGGTGTCTATAGTCCCGGCGAATTTACAGGACCTGACTTTAAAGGCCGGGGAATTCTCCCAGCCTTTTTTTTTGGTTTGAAACCATTTTATGAGGAGGTGATTGCCATGCTTTGTACAACTATTAGAGAAGGCCAGGAATGCCATTTTATGACCGCTGCCGGCTGTTCCTACAACGGTGGCCTGTGTCATGAAATCGTTGAGCAGTGTGACGGCTGTAACCGCAAATCCGAATATGCTTCCAAATGGTACTGCACCGCTTGCCCGGAACCGGACGCCAAATGGAAAACCGGTAACTGCAATCTGGCCACCCACGTGAAAACGATGTCCGCTTCCAAAGCCCAGAAGATTAATCCGCTTAAGGCTTCCAAGCGCGCTGCCAAGTAGTTTCTGCCCACAAACGACATCTTTTGGCCCTGGGCGGCGTTCTCGCATCTGGGCAATCCTCAGCGTAGAAGGACTACGCTTCCGGTTGCCCAGAGTGCTGCGGCCTTGCCCAGAACCAAAACCTGCCGTTTGTGACCAGAAACTGGCTATATTGTCTTTCAGTTTTTAAAGCCCTGACCTTAGAAGGTTGGGGCTTTTTTTTGGCTTGACATATTTCCTTCGCCCCTTGTAAGTGGTAAGGTTCATATTTTAATGGTATTTCCTACAATTCCTTTTCCACGGGAGAAAGAAATGAACCCAATTGCCAAAGAACTAAATGGTATTGTTGAGGCCGGCAACCCCCACCTGTTCGCCATGTTGTCCCGGATTGGCAAGCACCTGTTTTTCCCCAAGGGCATTTTAAGCCAGAGTGCGGAAGCCAAGGAAAAGGCGCACAATATAAACGCTACCATCGGGATCGCCAAGGAGTCGGGCCGCACCATGAAACTGAATTCGGTGGCTGCGTTTGTCAACGATATCCCGGCCAGCAATTACCTGACCTATGCCCCATCCTTCGGGATTCCCGATCTGCGCAAGGCCTGGAAGGAATCGCTGTATGCAAAGAATGCCTCCCTGGAAGGCAAACAGATCAGCCTGCCCGTGGTCACCAACGGCATCACCCACGGCATTGCCATATTTGCGGATGTCTGGTTGGATCCGGGCGATGTGGTTATTTTGCCGGAGATGATGTGGGGCAACTACAACCTGATCATGTCCGTGCGCAAGGGGGTCCGCATCAGTCACTACGACCTGTTCAATACCGACGGCGGCTTCAACCTGGATGCGTTCGCAGCCACATTAAAGAGAGAGGCGGCCGAAAACGACAAGATTACGGTCCTACTGAATTTTCCCCAGAACCCCTCCGGGTACACCGCTACCGAGGCAGAGGGACAGCGGATTATCGAAATCCTGACGGAAGTGGCGGCCGGCGGCACGTATGTCTTGGCCGTGTGCGACGATGCCTATTTTGGGTTGTTTTACGAGGAGAACACCCTCAAAGAATCCCTGTTCGCCCACCTTTGTCAGAGCGACCCGCGGCTGCTGGCGGTTAAGCTCGACGGGGCCACCAAGGAAAACTATGTCTGGGGTTTGCGGACCGGTTTCATTACATACGGGTGTCCCATCGAAAACGACTCGGCGGTTGTCTATGATGCCTTGGAACGCAAAACCGCCGGTGCGATTCGCGGCAACATTTCCAACGCATCCCATCTTGGGCAGGCGATCATTTACCGGGCCATGCAGGCTGAGACCTACCAAGCGGAGCAGCAGGAAAAATTCAACATCCTGAAGGCCCGGGCCGATCGGGTAAAGGAAGTGCTGGCCGATCCCAAGTATGCAGACGCCTGGAACGTCTATCCCTTCAACTCGGGCTATTTCATGTGTCTACAACTCAAGACGGTGGATGCGGAAACTTTGCGGGTGCACCTGCTCGACAAGTACGGCGTTGGTCTGATTGCCCTCGGCGAGCGCAATCTGCGGGTGGCCTTTTCCTGCATAGATGTGGAACAGGTAGAGGAGTTGTTTGATACCGTGCTCAAAGGAATCGCAGATCTGACCCCGTAATCTTCATGCCTTGGTGGAACCCGCTGGTGAAACGACAAGCGCTGTCGTTATCGTCATGTCAGAGAACCTGATGGTTCCAAGGTTCAAAGGTTCAGGGGTTCAGAGGTTCAAAGGTTTATGTCCGAAATCTTTTGGTTAGTGGGTTTTAGGTTATTAACCCTGAACGGGGAACCCACAACCGGGAAACAAGGCGTAAAGAATTAATGTCACTGATCTACCTTTCAAACGAGGTTCTTTAGAATAATACGACCACAGCCCATATTTGCCATATGCTGAAACGAACGATAAAACGCCTGTTTCCCATGGCCGGGGAAGATGTGTCGGCGGATATTACCCATGCCGGCAAATGGGCGTTCTATTTTGTCTTGATCGGCCTGATCGCCGGTCTCGGTTCGATTGTGTTTCACTATTTGTGTCTGCTGGGGAGTCACTATTTCATGGACATGCTTGCCGGTTATCGGCCGCCGTCCCCGGCTGGTGAGCACCATATCCTGACACCCACGACGACTCCCTTCAGCCGCTGGATGCTTTTAATCCTGCCCGCCCTGGGGGGTATTTTCAGTGGCTGGTTGGTCTATACCTATGCTCCCGAGGCCGAAGGGCACGGGACCGATGCAGCCATCGACGCCTTTCACAACCGGGGCGGGTTCATCCGTGGGCGGGTACCGTTTGTCAAGACCCTGGCTTCGGCGGTAACATTGACCACGGGCGGATCCGGAGGCCGGGAAGGGCCCATTGCCCAGATCGGCGCCGGCTTCGGCTCCTTCCTGGCCACCAAGCTCAATCTTTCCGACCGCGACCGACGCATCATGATGGCGGCCGGCATCGGGGCCGGGGTCGGCAGTATCTTCCGGGCGCCCCTGGCCGGAGCGCTGTTTGCGGCCGAAGTGCTTTACCGCGATCCCGAGTTCGAGTCCGACGTCATCATCCCGGCGGGGATTTCTTCGGTCGTGGCCTACTGTCTCTTCTGCCTGGTTTTCGGTTGGGGCTCCCTGTTCGAATCGCCCGATTTCGTATTTCGCAATCCCCTCGAACTTGGCCCCTATCTTGTCCTGGCCCTGGTCCTGGTGGCCACCGGGGTGCTGTATATCAAGTCCTTTTACGGTCTGACGGCTGTTTTTCACAAGCTGTCCATTCCCAACCACATCAAGCCGGCCATCGGCGGGCTGTGTACCGGGATCATCGGATTTTTCCTGCCCGAGGCACTGGCCTTCGGGTATGGTTATGCCCAGCAAGCCCTCAATAATGAGCTGACAATTCCCATCCTGCTGGCCCTGGCCATCGGGAAGATCTTTACCACCAGCTTTTCAATCGGATCGGGGGGCAGCGGCGGGGTCTTCGGTCCTTCGATCGTCATCGGCGGTGCCATGGGCGGTGCCGTGGGCAAGTTCTTCCATAACATCATGCCGGGTGTGGTGACCGAACCGGGAGCCTTTGTGGTGGTGGGCATGGCCGGGTTTTTTACGGCGGTGTCCAACACGCCGATCTCCACCATCATCTTTGTCAGCGAGATGACCAACTCCTACCACCTGTTGCTGCCCAGTTTGATGGTCTGCTCGGTGGCGTATCTCGTGGCCCGCAAGTGGACCATCTTTCACAACCAGGTCAAAGGGCGCATCGATTCCCCGGCCCACGCGGGCGAGTTCTTCGTGGACATCCTGCAGTCCATCCACGTGAAGGATCTGATGTCGAAAGTTCGTAAAGTAGACCTGATTCCCCAGAGCATGCCTTTTCTGGAATTTAAAACGTACTTTTCCAAAACCAAGCAACATTACTTCCCGGTCATGGATCGCCACGAACGGCTGGTGGGCATCTTTTCAAGCACCGATATTCGCGAGGTGCTGTTCACACCTGAAATCGAGCACCTGGTCGTAGTAAATGATATCGCGACAACCGATATCATTGTCACCACCAAGGCTGACGATCTCAATTCGGTCATGCAGAAGTTTACCACTCGCAATATTGAGGCCCTGCCGGTAGTCCGCGAAGACGATCACGGAATTCTAATCGGCATGCTGCGCCGGCGGGAAGTCATCGCCTACTACAACGAGCGGGTGCAGGAGATGAAGAGCCGTTCGCGAAAAGGGTAGAACCGACAGACTTGCCGGCAAGTTTTAATGAATCAGAACCTCGCCTGGCAGCGATTTACCTTCTCCTTTGATATTCTTTCACTGCCACAATTAATACAATGTCTTTAAGATGCCTGGTCATTGTGTAATCATTGCAGATGTTAAAAAATTGGATGGCGCCGCGCATCAGCGGCCGGCCGTTGCCGGTCCATCTGCATGCGCTTGTTAGGCGCAGTCTGAGCGGCTCTCATAGTTATTAAGGTAAAATCAGATGGGTTTCACTTCGGGTTGAATAAGATTCAAAACAGTGCGCATGTCGCGCCCAGAGAATAGAAACTTGATAACAATACAAGCAGACGCTTCCAATAGCCGGGAATATTTCAGCTCACCGACATCAACTGGTTCACAGCCAAGATATTCAATAAGTTCAGCAACCTTTGTTTTTGCCCCAGAGTCATCTCCGCAGTAAAGAGCAACCAATTTACGTCCATCAAACTCTGGTGGGTCCATTTCCCAAACGGAGGCCTGGCACATGTTGAATGCTTTTACAATTTTCGCTCCTGGAATCAAGGCGGCAATATGCTCGGCTAAAGAACCTTCACCAAAACTAACTGGGAGGTAATACTCCCCTACATTGTCGTGCGGCCCGCCAGGTACGCTGACCGGGTTGTTAATGTCAATTACGACTTTTCCAGAAAATGCATCGGCACCGCCCGCACTCTGGATGGCATCTTCAACTGCGTTGGCTGGAGTCGCCAATACAATTATATCACCGAATTGAACAGCATCAGATATCGAGCCACTTCCGGCTGCGTCTATTTCCTGGGCTAACTCAGCTGCGGATTCAGCATTTCTTCCGCCGATAAATACGCTGTGTGTCGTAGCCCAGCGCTTTGAAAGTGCTCGCGCCATGTTGCCATAACCAATAAATCCAATCTTCATCTTGTCTCCTCGGCTATTTTGCGCAAAACGGTTGATTTGGTAAGTTCATTGTAGACTATGATCTACCAGACCCATCTACAGCATCCTTTTTATCATTTTTCATTAAACCAAAGGAGTCGCATCTTCCTCTGTGCCGAGGCCAAACCTCGGGCCTTTCACTTTTCAGAATATTTTTAGGGCTTTACTCTCGCGCAAGCTATCCACTATTTCCTGTTTGGTCCTCTCATCTTTGGCAAAAATCACCGTAGGAACAATAACTAAACTTTTCCCGGATTTTGGATGAGCTTGTGTTGAGAATACGTTCAAAGCGCCTGTGTTGAAACCGAAGATCTCCACATTTAAATCAATATTGAATTCAGATATATCCTTGTAAAGAAAAGGCATGAATGGTGAAAAATATTTATCGTCGCAGACTATAGTTAAGGGGATATCATTTAAGTTCAATATTAGAAAGGTTCTATCCTCAATCACCCCTCCTTCCAGTGGGGTTGGTCCAACACGAAACCAGCGCAGTTGGCCTTGTAGCCATCCAAATCCGTGAAGATTGGAAATGATTTCTTTTTCACTGTTGATATCAGGATATTTTTCACGGAGATGCGGTTCTAACGCCTCAAACAGGTGTGGCTCGCTAAGTTCAAAGCTAGTGGCTTCGCCTCCAGATGCACCTATTTGGAATCCTAGCATTCCAGCACCCAGAGATGTATCACTTGATTCACTAAAGCTGACGGGAACCCGATTCATTCCGGTAGCTGTCTTGAAATGTTCATACAAAGATTCCTTATTTAAATATATGAACTCCTCAGGCTCTCTTTGAAGACCTTTGTCTAACTTTTCATGAATTTGAGGAAGTAGCTTCTCAGCTGTATTCATTTTATCTCTCATATTGAAATATCAATCATTTGGACGTCCCATCAAGCGGTCACGTGTCGATTTTGATAGTCCGAACATGCTGGAGAGTTCACCTTTATTTTTTGCTTTAATCATGTCGGCCATAGCCTTTTTAGTACGCTCATCTTTATATAGAATTATCGTGGGGACAAAAACAAGACTTCTACCGGTGCTAAAACGATCGAAATTGACCACACCTGAATTATAACCTAGGATTTCAACTTTTAAGTCATATTGATAGATGTCAGTGTCTGTGGAAAGGAAATGATAGAATGGAGAGAACCACTGCGTATCACAGAGGATCGTGACCATGTGACTTTTAACATCCAGACCATAATACTTCCTATATGTGATTCTTTCCGTTCTTACATATTTATTATTTTCACTGTCCCATTCTTGGATACTACCCTTTGTTCTGGAAGTGATTCCATAAAACCCACCTCGCAGCCAACCAAAACCCTGCAGCGTGGAAATGACGTCTTCTTCACATTTTAATTCAGGATATTTTTCTCGGAGATGGGGTTCTAAAGCTTCGAACATGTGTGGCTCGCTAAGGTTGAAGCTTGTGGCTTCTCCTCCAGACGCTCCTATCTCAAAACCAAACATTTTAACTCCTGCAGACCCATCTGTCGATTCGCTAAAACCAATAGGTACCCGATTCATCCCGGTAGTTGCCTTAAAATGCTCATGCAGTGCAGCTTGATTGATGTATATAAATTCCTGCGGTTCTCTCTTGAGACCGGTTGTCAACTTTTTATAGATCGCTTCTAACGTCTTCTTAGGGTTGCTCATGGTTTTTCACCACAATCTATATTTTAAAAATTGAAAAATTTTATGATTAATAAAAAAGCCTATATCGACACTGGTTTGCGGCGAGCAAAACGAGCCCAGCAACAGCCGATTTTTATGGCAGCTAATCTACCTCATGCGTGTGCCCCAGCAATGAGGCCCATCGCGATTGTCTCAAACATCCCTATTAGAGACATCACAATGTAAAATACAAGTAGGCGGTAAAACCAACGACGCATATTATACTTCGAACTCTGTATTGCTGTTGTTAAAAGCGCACACCAAAATCCAATGGACCATAAAGCACCAAATATATCTGCAATCAAATTCGAAAATAGTAGACTATGTCCTGTTAAGACAAATGAAAAGCTTCGTGAAAGAATCCTTTCAGTATTGACAGGGCTTAGGTTTCTTCCACCTGGAGAGCTCTGTATAGCTATAGCCAATAAGAAAAATATAATTAGTACACAAAGAAGTCTAAACCAAACATTTATAATGGGATTCTTTATCAAGATTTCTTTCCATAACGTTCTGCATGACCGGCCAAGAAAACAAACAAAGCCTATGCATATGATACGTTTATTGATTAATATGTAAAAGTTAAAAATGGCATCGTTTTCCCGGTCCGCTGTCTATGCAGTGGTTAGCTATCCTTTCGTATTGTTATACTACCATGTTCATCAAATGCTAAATTCGACGAAGCAGAGTTAGCAAGGCCCGACCCCAGAAGCCTAACTTAGAAAAAGACGTTAATTCCCGTCACCAGAGTATGGCGCGTGATGAATTCTCCGCGAATGCGTTGCCGGTTATGCCGATAACCGAATTTCACCTTTATACTCTCCGACGGAAAAAACGAAAGCCCGAGCGTGACCCAGTTTGCTTCGACCCAGTCGTTGCGGGTGCTATAAAAAATCTCGTTTTCGATGAAAGGTTTCATCTCTAATGACGTCAGTTTCCACGGCGCGGTGGCCGTGAACTCCTGCCGCAGCCTGACATCGTTGTCACGCCAATCGGGAAAGCGGAATTCGGCCCGGGAGCGGCTTGTAAGTCGCCAGCCATCCAGCATATCGCCGTAGTAAATCTCTACCATAGGTCGCTGCTCTGTTCGCCAATCCTCGCCTATCCTGAAACGGGCGTGGCGATATCCAATACGAGCGCTCCATTGCTTGTTAAATTGATACCCCAGGCTAGCGCCTGTGTAACCCAGAAAGAGTTGCTCATTATCGTCGCGGAAGGATAGGTTAGACCTTGAAATAACAAACCAGTCTTCGTTCAACTTAAGCTTAAAGAGTAGGTTATGGCTTGATCCCCAGTCCTCCTCAGCATGAACGTCTGACGAAAATAGGCATACTATGAGCAGGATGAGGAAGGAATGTACTTGTAGAATCAAGGCCATTTTTAACGGTTAAGCTGAGACGCGCGGATCTTGGCGCGTCGTTCTCCAGCGCCATGTTATTTGAAAGGGTCCAGTTAAAAAGATGGACTTTCACTCTCGACAGAATAGTATAAACAAGAAGACTTCAATATTTTCGATTTAGACCAGTTCAGCTATCCTCCTTTTTCCTGTCAATAGACGATATAACAAAGTAGCTACCAATTATAATTAGGCCGCCACCAAATACCCATTTGATTTTCGAAAAATCGAAATTATATCCAAACTGACTGCTATAGTACACCGGATCAACAATAATCCTCGTTCCCCATAGTGCAAGACAAACACCAAGTATAATGAATGGTATCTTTCTGCTCATTGTTTATTCCGAATTACATGATCATCAGGCAATTAATTTTAAATTTATCCAAATAACTATGTATTATGTCGCCAGCGACTTTTTGGTACGATTCAATTATTTGAGGTTTTCCGCAACTTAGTAAGACTATTAGATTATACATTAAACAATCAGATTATCAATTGGTTATGTCATTCCTACAGAATGGGATGGTTAGTGATGAGCAGCTTTTGCCGGTTATTATCCAGGTTATGCCGCCGGCGTGTATTTTGCTAATTTAGTTATCATCAAAATTAAGTGTCATTTTTGAACTTTTCCTCAAACTTTCGATTGCAGCTAACCGGACAATATCTGAAATGACGCCAGAATACAGATAGTTTGAGATTGTCACAAGTAAATGTACGGAAATATTGGGGCCAAATGTAAAGGCTTTTTCGGGCGATTAATAGTCCACAGAAACCAGAAACAACCCCTGCGGTGGGGCGGTGGCCCCGGCCTGCTCCCGGTCGCGCGATTCCAGGATCGCCTTAAAATCCTCAGGTGTGATTCTGCTGCGACCCACCTCTACCAGGGTTCCCACGACATTACGTACCATGTAGCGTAAAAATCCGTCGCCTTCGATTTCGAAAATCAGATATTCTGCGGCTTCACGAAGAAACTCAGCTCTGAAAATCTTGCGGACGGTGGATGAGCGGGGGCTGCCCGTGCCTTCGAACGCTTTAAAGTCGTGCTCGCCCACCACGTGTGCTGCAGCAGCCTGCATGGCTTCAAAGTTGAGCGGCTGGCGCAGGTGCCAGACAAAGCGGTTGTCTACAGCTGTGGGCACCGAACGGTTCAGGATGCGGTAGCGGTAGGTTTTACGACGGGCATCGTAGCGGGCATGGAAATCAGCCGGCACGTTCTCACAAGATCTGATGACGATATCGGCAGGCAGCAGGCTGTTCAGCCCCTTGAGAAACGCTTCGGCGGTGATGCTTGTATCGCAGGCGAAATGGGCCACCTGCCCCAGAGCGTGGACCCCGGCATCCGTACGTCCGGAGGCCGCCAGGGAGATTTCCAGGCGGGTCATGACCGCCAGTGCTTTTTCGATCTCCGCCTGAATGCTGCGGTCGGCAGCCTGGCGCTGCCAGCCGTGATAGGCGGTACCGTCATACTCGATCACCAGTTTGAACTTTGTTTCCATGCACAGGCCGCCTTCGGGCTTAGAAGAAGATCAACAGTACCGTGGTCAGCGACACAAAGGACAGAATCGTCGACAATACGATGGACGCTGCTGCTAACCGGGTATCACTGCCCAGTTGGGATGAGAGGACATACAGGGCTGTTGAGGCCGGCAGCGCAAAGAAGATCATCCCGGTCTGGATTTCAAACCGGCTGACCGCGAACAACTTCAAAAAGCCATACCCAACCAGGGGCAGCAGGATCAATTTAATGATGGCTGCGATGAGGGACGGCCGCATATAGCCGGCCAAGGATTTAATGGTCAGGGAGCCACCGATGCTCAGCAGGGCCAGCGGCAGGGTAACCATGGAAATCAGGCTCAGGGCGTTGTCGACAAACACGGGAAACGTGTTGATGAAACGGGCATAGACCAGGCCGGTCAGGCAGGCCAGAACCAGCGGGTTGGAGACCAGGGCCTTTAACGTCAGGCCGATCCGGTTTGTCCGGGACGCGGATTTCTCGCTGAACCAGGATAGCGTGGCGACTGCCAGCACATTGACGAATGGAATGATAAACCCGATCAGGATGCCGTAGTGACGAATCCCCGGCTCACCCAGAGCGCTGAGAATGATGGCCATGCCGATATAGGTGTTGAAACGGTAGCAGCTCTGGGAAAACGACCCGGCCTGGAACGCGGTTATCCGAAACAGTTTCATCGCCAGCGCGCTGGCCAGGTAGATGACGGCTACGGCGGCCAGGACAGCCCCGCAAAAGTTCCAGGGAATGCCGGCCGCGGTCTTGGCCCCCCCGATTTTCCAGAACAGCATGGCTGGAAAGAAAATAAAATACACCAACCGATCTGCCGTTTTCAGGAACACCTCGTCGGTTATCCGATAGTGTTTCAGTGCAACCCCCAGCACGATGAGGGTAAAGACCGGGAAAAGTGAGTTCAGGACCATAGTGGGTTTGGTGACCTTTTTGGGCAGCCGTAAACGTGAACGTTGGCTCCGGGTTGGCCGGAGAGTTTTGATTTGACATACAATCCGGAACTTGTCAAATTACATCGCTGTGGTAAATTAGATCAGTCAGCAGGATACGATTCAGGAGTATAGGTGACATGATGGAGGTCATTAAGACGGTCTGCCCGGTGTGCGGGCGGCTGCTATTTATAAAGCGGACGTGAACCAGGGTGACCCTGGCCTGCCGGGCGTGCGGGCGCGATTTCTCCCTGGAGCAGTTCTCCGAAGAGCTGGATGACGAGTTTGAGCGGCAATTTGCCAACGTGCGGTGCGACCGCTTATGAAACCCATGCGTCTGCAAAAATTTCTCTCCGCCGCCGGGGTCTGTTCCCGCCGTAAAGGGGAGGCCCTTATATTGGCCGGCCGCGTGACGGTAAACGGCGACCTGATCACGACCCTGGGAACCCAGGTCGACCCGGATGTCGACCGGGTAACGGTGGATGGCAAACCGGCGGCCTTGAAATCCGAGCATGTCTATTTAGCCTTGCACAAGCCGGAAGGATACGTCACCTCCTGTGACCATCCCGGTGAGAAGATCGTCATGGAACTGGTGGAAACCGACCGCCGGCTGTTTCCGGTCGGTCGTTTGGACAAGGAATCTACCGGCCTGCTCCTGCTCACTGATGACGGCCGCATCCACCATCGTTTGTCGCATCCCTCCTTCGACCATGAAAAAGAATACGAAGTGACCGTTGATAAACCCCTGACACCGGGTGTTTTGAAAAAGCTGGGTCGGGGGTTGGTGATCCAAGGCAAGCCGACGCGCCCGGCGCAAGTGAAAAAGCTGTCCACCAACCGGTTTCTCATCATCCTGCAAGAGGGCCGCAATCGCCAGATCCGCCGGATGGTAGGCAAGGTGGGCCATACCGTTAAACACCTCAAACGCATCCGGGTGGCTCACATCAAGCTGGGAAAACTGAAAAAAGGCAGCTGGCGTCACCTTTCCACCGCAGAGCGACAACAGCTGCTCAATCTGGTGACTTGAATCCGGGGCGGTTTATCTGCAAGCCCCGGGATGGGGTCAAACAGACGGTGACCGACCCTGGCCACGATCAATTCAAAAGGATGTAGAAATCTGTAGTTTTTGAATTAATGGCTTTTGTTCGGTTAAGTCTCCAGTGATAGCGATTGTCATCGTGCCCCTCGCGTTCGGATCATCTGTGGCTGTTTTCTAACAAAATTTCAAAAAACCACTTGACAGGGAGCGTGTCGTGCAGTAATTTCAATTCGAAAGTTATCGAATTGTAAAATATGTAAACTGGAGCAAACATGGAAACGGCAAAACTGGCCAAGGTACTCAAGGCGCTATCACACCAGAAGCGTTTGGAGCTCTACCTGGAGATTGCCCGGCACAATGAAAGCGATTTCGAGACGGGAGATTGCGAGTGCTTCATTTGCGATATCATGGAGTCGCTGAATATCGGGGCGCCGACCGTATCGCACCATCTGAAGGAACTCACCAACGCCGATCTGATAACCACCGAAAGGCGGGGCAAGTTCCTGGTGGCCAAGGCAAACAAAGATACCCTGGACGAGGTGCGCAAAGTGTTGAACATTCTGGATTAAATTTTTTTACCCCAACAGTTTGATAGTTTAACAACTATAAAACAGTCAAACTGAGTTCCGAATGCCGTGAAGGCATTTTTTTGGAAATGTTAATTCGATAGTTATAAAATTTTAAAAAATAGAAATAAACTAAAAGGAGGACATCATGCATACCACCATTCAAAAATCGATCGCTGGAATTATCACCCTGACGACTATCATCCTGGTATCCGGGACCGGCATCTTTGCCCAGGACCAAATGCCCGGAAACGTGGTTACCGCCGATGATCTGGCCTTTATTCAGGCCCAGCCGACTGGTACGGTGACCAAGGTGGCCAGCCGTGCTGCGGAGACTGCCGGGGGCCCGGTCGCAACCGCCGATCACGCGTTCGCAGCACAACCGTATAAGCAGTCCGCTGGCAATCGCCGTATCGCGGCGGCTCCCCAGCCAGTCGGTATTATCACGGTGGCGGATTACAAGTTCGTCACCAGAGGGCACACCCCTGATGTCATTGACGTTCAGGTGGATTTGGCCGAATCTCTGGCTGGGAACCAGGCCAAATGAGGAGGTTTGCTAATAACAATGAAGCGGTTTCAAACCCTTCAATCGGATTCAAGGTCAAGGCGGATGCGGAGTTCAAACCGGAGGAATACTGATAGTATTTCGAGGATTTAAACTTCGCATCCAACGTCGAGATTGGATTCGAGAGGAGGGTTTGAAACCGCTTCTAAAGGTCTTTTTTGGGATCAATCCCGTACTTCTTCATCCGCTTCCACACCGTCACCCGGCTGACCCCCAGTTGCCGGGCGGCCGCGGACTGATTGCCGCCGGCCTCCCGCAATACCTGGATCAAATGGGAGCGTTCATCCAGACAGCCTGGATCCAGGCGGCACTCAGGGCCGATCGAGTCATTGGCATGCACGATTTTCGGTGGCAGGTGGTCGATCCCGATGGCGCCGCTCGGGCACAGCACGAAAGCATATTCAATGGCATTTCTAAGTTCCCGCACATTGCCGGGCCACGAGTAGAGCGTCATTTTCTCCAGGGCCTCCGGCGTGAGCCCCAGGATTTTTTTACCGCTGGAAGTTGCATTGCGTCGAATGAAATTCTGGGCAATCAGCGGGATATCCTCGCGACGGTCGGCGAGGGCCGGGCAATGCAGCGGAAAAACATTGATCCGGAAAAAAAGATCCTCGCGAAAGCTATCCGCGGCAATCAGCTTTTCAAGATTCCGATTGGTGGCGGATATGATCCGGACATCCACCGGAATGGGGTGGTTGTCCCCAACCCGCTCGATTTTTTTGTCTTCCAGCACTCGCAGGAGTTTGACTTGCAGCGCCGGGGGGATGTCACCGATCTCGTCCAGCAGCAAGGTACCGCCGTGGGCGGCTTCGAAACGGCCGACCCGGGCTTTGTCCGCACCGGTAAAAGCACCCTTCACATGCCCGAACAATTCACTCTCCAGCAGGTTTTCATTGAGCGAGGCACAATTGACCTTTACGAAGGGTTTGTCGCGCCGTGGGCTCTCCCGGTGGATGGCCCGGGCGACCAGCTCTTTGCCGCTACCGCTGGGTCCCAGGATCATCACGGGGGTGTCGGACGGGGCCACATTGTCAACCATGTCAAACAGGCGCTGCACCTGGGGCGATTTGCCCAGGATGCCGTGGTACCCCTCGGTTAGCTGGAACGTCTGTTTGAGCGTTTTGATCTCCTGCTGCTGGCGGACCTTTTCCGTGATATCCGTCAGGGTCTCCACGGCCCCAATCACCTGACCGTTCTCATCCTTGAGTACTTTTGCGTTCTTCAGGACATAGACAGACCGGCGTTCCTTGTTGGTAATCAGGCACTTTTTCTCTTTCACATTCTCGGTGACAAATAGCTGGCAGAATTTGTCGGGAACCGAAGCCCCCAGTAGTTTGCACCCGGTGCAATTCAAAAGTCGGCAGGATTTGCCGATGAGTTCATCGGTGCCATACCCGGTGACCCGTTCGGCGGCCTTGTTGGCGGCCAGGATGTTGCCCTGCGGATCCACGACCAGCAGGCCATCCTGCAGGGTATCGACGATGGTTTTCCAGTGCTGGGACACATCCATATCTGTTTCTCCCGGATGTTAAGGTGTTAATGGGGAGTGTTAACACCTGTTAACATAAACACCTTAACAATCAAAAGCAACCGTTTTCGGTTGATGTAATAATCATATAAAAAATCAGTATGTTACTTCTGTCCCGGCTGAGATATTCCGATTGGCACAGGACTTGCTCAAGTATTGACCAGAAAAGTTTTAAACCCTGTTATTAACAGTCCGGGCCCATTTTGATGCAAACAGCCGTTATTATAAAAGATAAATCTCAGCAATATGAAGGGTTGCGTACCAGTTTGGGATTGCTCCTATACGGTGTACCGGTCCAAATGTTTGTCCTGGACCATGAAATTGAAACGATGGACGAAGCCTAACGTGACAACATGGAATTCATCGATGAAATGAACGGGGAACGCTATTCCAACAATTCCACCAATGTTGAGGATTACGGGTTTAAACACATGACGCTGACCGATATGGCAGCCCTGATAGACGAGGCTGAAGTGGTGATTCCATTTTAGATTCAGGCCAAAGAACAGCACAATGAAAGTACTGCACATTTTAAAATCAGAGCCTGATGAGTCGGTGGAAAAAATCACCCATGCCCTGGGTACGCACCATGAAACTTCGGTGGTGGTGCTTTATGAAAAAATGCCGGATTGGGAAGCGCTGGTCGATGACATTTTCGAACACGACAAGGTGATCTGCTGGTGGTAGCCCTGGCTGAAAAAATACCTGAAACGCTCGGTATCCTGGTATGTTCCGACAAGTATATGAACCATGTGGTCAGTCTGACCCGAGCGGCATCTGCCCGGGGCAAGCAGGTCCATATTTTTTTTACCGGGTCGGGTGTGCTCCTGACCCTGCTGCCGGAATTCAGGAACCTGGTCGGGCGGGCGGCCCTTTCTATCTGTGATGTAAGTTTCCGGGCCTCCGGCCTGCATGGTCGTGAAGCTGACGTGCCGGGGGTCGGATTCAAGGATTTTGCCACCCAGGCCAAGAATGCGGAATTGATCGAGACCATGGAACGGTACGTGGTTTTCTAGAAATATAGAGACAGTGTTTGAATTTACATACCCATTAAAAAAGAGGGAGAGAAAAATGAAAAAGATTATTTTATTGCTGACCGTAGCCGCCTTTATCTGCACCGGCCTGGCACCTGTGTTCGCGGGGCCGGACGGCAACAAGCGCAAGGGCAAATACACGTATCGTAAGGTTTACAAGGCCTGCATGGCCCGCGGCGAAGTGAGTGCCCCCAAACCCATCGTGAACCCGGATGCCCACACCCAGGCCGAATGGACTCAGATTTTTGAAAAGAAGGAATTTGCCGAGTTCAAGTGCGCTCCGGAGTGGGCTGCGCTCAATGACAAGCAGCTTAATGACATCTACACCTACCTGTGGTCCTTTGCCGCAGATTCACCGACACCAGCTAAGTGTAAATAATAGAATGTAGCGAATCTGGAATACGAAGTTCTTTTATTAACCCAAACCTGGAGGTAAGCATGAAATTCAGCAAATTGACAACCCTGGCAGTCGCTTTGATGCTGCTTGTGGCGGTCGGTTTCGGGTGTACGGCTACCAAGTCGGCCACCAAAGAGACCCCCAAGAAGGCTGAAGCGGCAGCCGAATGGAGATTCCACGATATCGTCGATGTGGAATTCGTCCAGAAGTATGCCGTGTTGCCCAAGCCGGAGAATGTCATGATCATCGACTCCCGGCCCAAGCGCCCCAAGTATGACAAGGGCTACATCCCCACCGCCGTGAGCATCCCGCACAGCAAGTTCGACAAAATGGTCGACAAACTGCCCAAAGACAAGGATGCTCTGCTCATTTACTACTGCGGCGGGGCCAAGTGAAAACTGAGCCACAAATCTGCCTGGAAGGCAGAAAAACTCGGTTACAAGAACGTCAAGGTTTATGAACACGGATTTCCTAAATGGAAGAAGGCCGGCAACCACTACGCGGTCGAAGTCAGCTACGTACAGAAGAAAGTCGCCGATAACGCCAACGTGGTAATCGTCGATTCCCGTCCCACAAAACCCAAGTACGTCAAGGGCCACATCCCGGGCGCCATCAGCATCCCGGACAGCAAGTTCGCCAAGATGACCGGCGACCTGCCCACCGATAAAAGCACACCGCTGATTTTCTACTGCGGCGGCTACACATGAAAGCTCAGCCATAAATCCGCCAGGAAGGCGGTAAAACTTGGTTATAAGAATGTCTCCGTATTTGCAGCCGGCTACCCCGCGTGGAAGAAAGCTGTCAAAGCTGCCCCGGTTGCTGTCAAGGCCGGCAGCGAAGAGGGGACCATCGACATTGCAACCTTTGAAAAGATCCTCAAGGAAAACCCGGGCGGCATCATGCTGATCGATGTGCGTGATCCCGATGAGTTCGCCAAGGGACATTTCAAAAATGCGGTGAATATTCCGGTTGACCAACTGGAAGCCAAGATCCCGCAATTACCGAAGGGCAAGCCGGTTGTGTTTGTCTGCAGCACCGGGGCCCGCAGCGGCGAGTCCTACTACATGGTACAGGACATTCGTCCGGAATTGAAGAATGTCTACTATCTGGAAGCTGAATTAACCATCAATAAGGATGGTTCCTACACAATTAAAAAGCCGGCTTAATGCTACAGGCCGCTTTTTAGCTATAGTCGGCATCCCGGTCGGCAACGGCCGGGGTGCCGACACCCCTGGTATCATCTGACCCACAAAACCTATCAGGGCAATTGAGCGACGAGGACATGAACATGAGATCCTACAAAATGAAGCGCCTGATCATTGCGGGATTGCTGGTTTCGCTTCTGGCGGCGCCGGCTATGGCGGCCGGCGAGGCCGACAATGCTGAACAGGCTCCCGGCCGGACCATGGCGCAGCAGGCGACCAAGGAAAAGAAGGTGTGGGTGACCGTCGACCACGGCAATGTCACTGCCCTGCAAAAGAAATTCAAATCCGGCCCGGAAGTGACCCAGGCCTGTCTGTCCTGCCATTCCGAAGCAGAGAAACAGTTCCACAAGACCATTCACTGGACCTGGAAGGCCGGTGCAACTGAAAACGGCGCCGTGCGCGGCAAGGCCGGTCACTCTTTGAACAACTACTGCATATCCGCCAACAGCTGGCAGGACAAGGGCTGTCTCTCCTGCCACCCGGGTTGGGGCAGTAAAACCGAAAGCGTCAATTGCCTGGTCTGCCACGGCCAGAAGGATATCAACTGGGAAGAGGCGTTTACCGATTATCAAGCCTTCTCGGAATCAGACGATCCGGAAGAACAGGAAATCGCCGATGAAATCAGCGGTGAGATTCAGGCCGCGGTGGTGGCGGTCAGTCGGCCCACCCGCAAGAACTGCGGCTCCTGCCATTTTTATGGCGGCGGCGGCGACGGTGTCAAACACGGGGATCTGGATTCGTCCCTGGCCAAACCCAATAAAAAATTGGACGTGCACATGGGGGTGGACGGGCAGAATTTTGAATGCACCCGTTGCCACACTACCAGCATGCACAACATCGCCGGTCGCGTTTACACCCAACCCGCGTATACGGATCGCAAGAGCCTGATCGAGGATGATCTTACGTCCAAGATTACCTGTGAGTCCTGTCACAGCGCCAAACCGCACAAGGCCGGTTCCAAGGCCAATGACCATACGGACAAGGTGTCCTGCCAGGCTTGCCACATTCCCACGTTTGCCCGCGTCAACCCCACCAAGATGTCTTGGGATTGGGCCCAATCCGGCAAGTTGAAGGACGGCAAACCCTACAAGACCAAGGATGAGTTCGGCAAACACGACTACCTGTCAATAAAGGGCCAGATGAAATGGGCCAAGGATGTCAAGCCGGAATATGCCTGGTTCAATGGCTCCATCGACAGCTTGACGGCCAAGGATACCATCGATCCTTCCGGGGAGGTGAGACTCAGCCATGCCGTCGGCAGTCCCGATGATTCCAATTCACGCATCTATCCATTCAAGGTCCATCGGGGCAACCAGCCCTATGACAAGATTAACAAGACCCTGTTGGTACCACTCCTGTCCGGCCCCAAAGGCTATTGGAAAGACATGAACTGGGACCGGGCCCTGACACTGGGCAATAAGGCGGTGGGCGTGCCCTTTTCCGGGGAGTTCGATTTTGTCAAAACGACTTATGTTTACCCGACGACCCACATGGTGGCCCCTAAAGATAACGTGGTGAACTGTACGGAATGTCACATCCAAAAGGGCGGCCGTTTGGCCAATATCGCCGGGGTTTACATGCCCGGGCGGGACAACTATCGATTGCTTGACATGTTGGGCTGGCTGGCAATTGTGGGCGCCTTTTTCGGAGTTTGCCTGCACGGGCTCGGTCGCGTTTTCACCAGTAGAAATGGCCGGAAGGAGGACTGATTCATGATTGCCAAGAAAATGACCAAGATGTATCTGTATACCCGTTATGAGCGGTTCTGGCACTGGCTGCAGATGTTGTTGATCCTTGTTCTGCTGGTTACCGGTTTTGAGATCCACGGTACCTTTAAGCTGCTTGGGTTCGAGACTGCGGTGGACGTCCACAATTATGTGGGCTTGGCCTGGCTAATTGCTTTTGCCTTCTTTGTGTTCTGGCTTTTTACTACCGGGGAGTGGAAACAGTACGTGCCCACGACCAAGAAAGTGCTGGCCGTGGTCCGTTACTATGCCTATGGGATATTCCGGGGCGAGTCGCATCCGGTGCCGAAAAAGAAACATGCCAAGCACAACCCCCTGCAGCGCCTGGTGTACCTTTCCCTGGCTGCCGCGGGGCTCCCGATCCAGATGGCCACCGGGTTCCTTTTCTGGAGCTACAATTCCTGGGAAGCCTGGGGGCTGGGCTGGCTCAGCCTGAATGTCGTGGCCATCATTCACCTGATCGGGGCCTTCGGTATCCTGCAGTTTCTGATTATCCACGTGTACATGACCACGACCGGCCATTCGGTTACCGCGCATGTCCAGGCCATGATCACCGGCTGGGAGGATGTGGAAGAGGGTGAAGTCGTGGAAGACTGGGAAAAGCACGAGCGCACCGCGGCTGCCGGTTGATCTCAACCTCGTCGCCATGGGTGCCTGCCCTGACGGGTTTCAAAAGACCGTTCCATTTTTGGAACGGTCTTTTTCTGTTCGGTGATGCATACAAGGGTGTTGGCGACCTGCCGCAACTAGGTTATAAGCTAAAACCATCCGCAACCAGCAATGTGCATTCCCTTAAATTCACAGGAGGTAGCCGGTGACCCGCCTCGCAATGGCAGACCCTGATGTTGCGTGTTTGATCGAGCATGAACGCATACGCCTGGAACAGACCCTCAACCTGATTGCAGCTGAAAACCACATGCCGATTGCTGTCCTGGAAACCATGGGATCGGTCCTGAACACCAAGACCATCGAAGGCTACCCCGGCAAACGGTTTCATGCCGGCTGCATTCACGTGGATGCAGTGGAGGCCCTGGCTGTGGAGCGCGGTCGAATGCTGTTTGGCGCCGAGCATGTGAATGTGCAGCCGCACAGCGGCACCTCGGCCAATCTGGCGGTTTATTTTGCCGTCCTGGATATCGGCGACCGTATTTTGGCGATGAAATTGACTCACGGCGGGCATCTCTCCCACGGGCATCCGGCCTCCATAACCGGGCGGTGTTTTGACTTTCGGCATTACAGCGTAGACCCGGAAACCGAGTTGATCGACTACGACCAGGTGCAGCGCATGGCGGTCGCGTTTCAGCCCAGGATGATTGTGGCCGGGGCCAGCTCTTACCCGCGCTGTATCGATTATGTCCGCATGGCGGAAATTGCCCGCTCCGTATCCGCCTACCTGCTGGTCGATATGGCCCACCTGGCCGGGTTGGTGGCGGCCGGGGTCATTCCCAGCCCGGTACCGCACAGTGATTTTGTCACCTTTACGGGTTACAAAACCCTCATGGGTCCCCGCGGCGGCGTGATCTTGTGTCGGAAAGCGTTTGCCCCCAACATAGACCGGACGATTTTTCCAGGCTGCCAGGGGACGAGCGCCGTAAACCTGATTGCCGCCAAGGCAGTGACTTTCAAACTGGCCGGTGAAAAGGCTTTTATTGATACCCAGGCGCATACGGTCCGGAATGCCGCCCGGCTGGCAGCAGCCTTGGCTGCACGCGGATACCGGATCGTCACCGGCGGTACGGACAACCATCTGGTCCTGGTGGATGTCGGTGCCCGGCAACTGGAAGGGGGGGCGGTTGAAAAGCGTCTGGAATCATTCGGGATCATCGCCAATCGCAACGTGATTCCCGGGGATGAAAATAGCCCCGGGACCGTCAGCGGGGTCCGCTTCGGGACGGCTGCGGTGACCACCCGCGGCATGGGGACAGCTGAGATGGATGTGATTGCCGATTTGATCGATCTGGCGTTGATGAGCGGACCGGACCAGGACGCCGGGGACAAGCTAAAACATCAGGTGGCGGCGCTTTGCAAGCGGTTTCCGGTATACGCCGATTAGCTGCGATCGTTGCGCGATCCGGCAGGTCTGTACCTGAATTATGGCATCGAAATCGGTATCGGCCTTCTGTTTGATCGCTTTTTCGATTTAGAGCGAAAGAAGGACATTGCGGATAGGATAATCTTGTGAAACCTGAAATAGCTCTCACCCATCTGAAGGCTGCCCAACCTTTTCTCTGGCTCAACCCCGGCTGTCAATCAGCCGGAGATGTCCTATCCGGCCTGCCCTTGCAGTACGCGGATATCCTGGATGCGGAGAATCGATTGAAGCGGTTTGCGCCGTTGCTGGCGGACCTGTTTCCGGATTTGGAAAAAAGCCAGGGCGTCATCGAGTCTGAATTGCGGCCGATTCCCGCAATGGCCGCCTGGATGTCCGGCCAGGTTGGTGATCGCCTCGAGGGAGATATGCTGATCAAGACCGATGGGGATCTGCCGGTTGCGGGCTCGGTGAAGGCCCGGGGCGGTATTTACGAAGTGCTCCTGTTTGCCGAGGACCTGGCCGCCCAAAAAGGACTGCTGTCTTTTGGGGACGACCTGCGAGCCCTGGGGCGGCCAATGGTCCGGGATCTTTTTCAGCAGTATACCATTTCCGTCGGCAGCACCGGCAACCTGGGTCTGGGTATCGGTATCACGGCCGCCGCGCTGGGTTTCAAGGCGGTGGTGCATATGTCCCGCGAGGCCAAAGCCTGGAAGAAAGAGCATCTGCGCGCAAACGGGGTGACCGTGATCGAGCACGCCGCTGATTACTCGGCGGCTGTGGCTGCCGGACGTGAAGCCGCCCGTAATGATGCGCTGACCTATTTCGTGGATGACGAGAGCAGCCCGGCTCTTTTCCTTGGCTACAGCGTGGCCGCCTTGCGATTGCAGACCCAATTGGTTGATGCCGGTATAAGGGTGGATCGTGACCGGCCCCTGCTTGTTTACCTGCCATGTGGGGTCGGCGGCGCACCCGGTGGCATTACCTTCGGTCTGAAACATGTGTTCGGGGATGCGGTCCATTGCTTTTTTGCCGAACCGGTCCAGGCCCCGTGTATGCTGCTCGCCTTTCTTTCCGGTTTTACGCCGCCCAGATCCGTCGAGACCCTTGGCCTTAAGATACATACAGCCGCCGACGGCCTGGCGGTGGGCAAGGCATCCCGCCTGGTAGGTCGGCTAGTTCGGGACCTGGTATCAGGAATCTTCACCATTGACGACGACAGCCTATTCCGGTTCTTACAGGCACTCTACCGGACCGAACAAATCAGGATTGAACCTTCGGCGGCAGCTGGCTTTGCCGGCCCCTTTTTTATCATCCTCTCTTCGGCCGGACAGGGCTGGTTGAAAGCCTCCCGGTTGTTCGCGCACCTGCCGAAAGCAACCCACCTGGTCTGGACCACCGGCGGCAGCCTGCTGCCCGCTTCGGAATTCAGCGCCATGACCTCCCGCGGGGAAGACGCGCCCCTGACCTTCCTGACGGCGTGCCGTTGACCGATTAGCCAACGCATTCCCGGCAGGGTGTGGCAGGAAGGGCGCGCGAATCTAAAATAGAAAAATTCCTTACGGGGGACCATATCCCGCAGCTTGCTGCGGGGAGCGATCAAGCTAAAAACAACCCTGAATAGTACCCAACGGCCCTGTCGCGCCGGCCACAATTTTAGTTTGACTAAGTTTGGTTTTGTAAAGTAAGGAATGGGCTTCTAGGCAACTGACGATTCAGATCGAGTTACCTCAACCTATCAAAAGCAGAAGGAGCGGGCATGGGTGGATTATTCGGTGTCGTATCGAAATCGGACTGCGTCAATGACATCTTCTACGGAACGGACTACCACTCGCATCTGGGCACCAAGCGCGGCGGTATGGCGGTTATCAACGCCAATGGCATCAAACGCTCTATCCACGATATCCAGAACAATTATTTCCGGACCAAGTTCGAACCGGACCTGCTCAAATTCAGGGGCACCAAGGGCATCGGCGTGATCAGCGACTTCGACGCCCAGCCACTCATTATCAGTTCCCACCTGGGAAGGTTCGGCATCGTTACGGTCGGCAAGATAAACAATATCGAAGCGCTGACGGCCAGGGCGTTCCGCCTGAAAAAGCAGTTTTCCGAGATTCTCACCGGTGAGGACAACCCGACCGAGGTTGTGGCCGCTTTGATCTGTGAGGAGGACTCTTTTGAAAACGGTATCCAGAACGCCTTCGAAAGGGTCAAAGGATCTTGCACCATGCTGATCCTTACTGAGGATGGGATCTATGCCGCCCGCGATAAACTGGGGCGGACCCCCATCGTGATCGGCCGCAAGGACGGCGCCTATGCCGCGGCTTCGGAAAGCTGCGCCTTTCCCAACCTCGGATATGATGCGGATCACTTTTTGGGACCCGGAGAGGTTGTCTTCATGACGGCCGACGGCATCGAGCAGCGGATCCTGCCCCGTGATAAAATGCAGGTCTGTGCCTTTTTGTGGGTATACTACGGATATCCGGCCACAGAGTATGAAGGGATAAATGTCGAATATGTGCGCAACCGGTGCGGTGCCGCCCTGGCCCGCCGGGATGAGGTCGTTATCGATTTCGTGGCCGGCATCCCGGATTCGGGTATCGGTCATGCCATCGGATATGCCAGTGAGAAGAAAATTCCCTATTTCCGGCCGTTTGTAAAGTACACCCCCACCTGGCCGCGTAGTTTCATGCCCCAGAACCAGGCGTTGCGGGACCTGGTGGCCAAAATGAAATTGATTCCGGTCAAGCGCCTGATTGACGGTAAACGGATCCTCTTTTGTGAAGACTCGATTGTCCGGGGCACCCAGCTCAAAGACAACATTCAGATCTTGTACGAATACGGTGCCCGGGAAACGCACATGCGGCCGGCCTGCCCGTGCCTGATACATCCTTGTGAATTTTTGAATTTTTCCACCTCGCGCTCCACCCTCGATCTGGCCGGCCGCCAGATGATCAAAAGGATCGAAGGTGCCGAGGACAAGAACCTGGCGGAATATGCCCGGGCCGGGTCGGACAAGAATCTGGAAATGATCGAACTGATACGCCAACGGCTGAAACTGACCACCTTGCAATACCAGGCCCTGGAAGACCTGGTTGCGGCAATTGGGTTGCCGAAAGAAAAGCTGTGTACGCATTGCTGGGATGGCACCAGCTATTTTTAGTCTCCCCTGCAGGAAAGGGTATTGGGTGATCAAGGCGCCGGGTCCGGTCAGGGTGCCGGATTAAAGTTACTATAGTGTATCCTGGTATCAGAAATGCGGCCGGTATTTTTCTAACACCGTCCCCAAGGCAAGTATCGAGAGGCCCACTTTCATAATATCCTGAACTCTGCTGCGAACGGTTGCACCGGTTTTTTTCCTTGTGTTGCCCCCCTGGGGCTCACCTTGCTGATCTTCCGTGCAAGTCAGGGCATCGCCTGCCACAAACCGGCATCTCCTCATCAAAACCCCTGAGAATCGTCACACATCTGTTGTAATCCGCAATTCGGGCAAACGAAATTTAGCGATGCGAGCAGGTGGCGCAAATTGCCGCAGTGCGGTGCGAATCGCCCCACTTTTATAACTATCTGTTTTATATATATATTTGGTTCAAAGCCTTAAAAGTGGTGCATATTACCACGATTTTTTCCTTTCGCATCCGCGCTCCAACTGATCTTGGCGATATATAAAATATTTAATTATTACAAGATATTAAGTTATTTTAAAAAGGCGTTGTGAGATTTGGCACCGATTGTGCTCTGTATAACATTACAAAAGCGCGGCAGGGCGCACCACTTGAAAACAGCAGGGTGACCAAAGGAGGCAATTATGGCTGAGAAGGCAAAAAAAAGATCAGGTAGACCTTCGGTGTATGGAATGGCGAATGACCTGTGTGTCTGGAGCAGAGCCGGTGTCATCAAGCCGGTAAAATGCATCAACGCCTTTGATTGTCTCGGCTGTTCATTTGATCAGAAGGTGCAATCGAATTTCGTGGCGAAGCAAACGAAAGCCGGCGACACCTGGAGCACCAAAAACCGGGCCCGCATTCGGCTGACCGCCCATCAACTCAAATGCCGTCACATGTTGAGCGGACGGGTTGACCACAAGCTCTGCGCTCACAGTTACAACTGTGCCAAGTGCCCGTATGACCAGATGATCGAGGATACCGGGTATGCGCCCGGTTTGAGGCCGCCCACCTGCGATCAGGCCTCCGGTTTCAACGTGGCCCGGGACCACTATTACCACTATGGGCATGCCTGGGCGCGCGTAGAGTACGGCGGCAAGGTTAGGATTGGGGTGGATGACTTTGCCCTGCGCCTGCTGGGACCCCAGGATGAAATCAAACTGCCGAAACTCGGCGCAACCGTGGGGCAGGGCAGCCCACAGGCCATTCTTACCCGGGGTAGCAATGAAGCCGCGGCCATGAGTCCGGTCGAAGGGAAGGTTGTGGCCGTCAACTACAAAGTAACCCGCGAAGCACGGTTGGCCAACCAGGCGCCTTACGCGGATGGCTGGCTGATGGTCATTCAGCCCACCGGTTTGAAGAAGAACCTGAAGAACCTGTTTTTCGGGACCGAATGTATGGCCTGGATGGACGATGAAGCCACCCGGTTGAACTCACTGTTGAGCGAGGAGACCGGATACCAGATGGCTGCCACGGGTGGTGAGGCGATCGGCGATATCTATGGCGCGGTGCCCGAGATCGGTTGGGATCGTTTGGTACAGGAGTTCCTCGGCTGATTCACGTCACAACAGCGACCAATGCAACAATGAAAAGCCACCCTCTCAGAGGGTGGCTTTTTCATGGCGTAGAGGTTTCAATCTTTAGGAAATTGAGTTTGCAGCCTGCGGACGATCTCGAATTCACAGGCTGAGCAAAATTGCGGCTGCAGCGAATCCAGCGATTCCAGGTTGCTGGAAAAATGCATCAGGCAGTCCGGCTGCCAGCAATGTCCAATGCCCAGCAAGTGTCCGACTTCGTGGAGACTGATTTTGGCCGTTCGCAGCAAAGGCGTTTCAGGGTCCGGATCCGCAAGGCGCTGCAATGAGACCACGGCCGCACGACCGCCCAGTTGCGACTCGCCGTATACGAAAGTAAGGATGGGCGTGCACAGGTCGAAATCCGAAATCCCCAGAACGAACGGGGCCATATCCTCGAGGTCGGCCAAAGTGCCAATTATTTTGGCGGCATCAAATTGCCCGCGTCCCGGCAGGTAGGCATACTCTGGTTTGTCGAGGGGCGGCAGAACCCTGGTATTCAGGCCCATGACCGCCTGTAGATTGGCGGCTACTATTGAAACCGCTGTTTCGTCAACCCGGCCCAGGGGGACTATATCAACCTCGGCCTGATCGGTGCGCGTTGCATTATTCACAGGGCAGTTTCCACTTAGGGGCGCATCAAGTTGTAGCGCTTTATCTTCCGGTTCAGGGTGCTGCGGTCAATTCCCAGTTGCCGGGACGCCCGGCTGATGTTCCAGTTGCAGGTTTCCAGGGCGGCCCCGATGTGGCTGATCTCTACTTCCTGTAATGTGAGGGCGCCCAGGTTGCAGTCTGCTGCGGCCGGGTTCAAGAAGGTGAGTTCTTCAGCTCCGATCATCCGGCCCCTGGCAATCACCACGGCCCGTTCGATCACATTACGCAACTCCCGCACATTGCCCGGCCAGCCGTAGGCCGTCAAAATCCCCAGTGCCCTTTGGGTAAAGCCCTCCAGGCGCTTGCCGGTTTCCTGGATATAATGCTCTAAAAAATAGTCGGCCAGAGCAGAGACATCTTCACGCCGGTCCCGCAGCGGCGGGACACCAAGGGTGATCACATTTATACGGTAAAAAAAGTCTTCCCGAAAGCGGCCCTCCCGGATGAGTTGGGGCAGATCGCGGTGGGTCGCGCTGATCAAGCGAAAATCGGTTTCTATCGGGCTGCTGCCGCCCACGCGCGTGGCGCACTTCTCTTCCAGGACCCGCAAGAGGGCAACTTGCATTTTAGGCGATATCTCTCCGATTTCGTCCAGGAACAAGGTGCCGTAATTGGCCATTTCCAACCGGCCGCGTCGGGCTTTGACCGCCCCGGTAAACGCCCCGCGTTCATGGCCGAACAGCTCGCTCTCCAGAAGGGTTTCAGATAACGCTCCACAATTGATGGCTATAAAAGGGCCTTCCGCCTGTTCTCCGCGCATGTGAATGGCCTGGGCCACCATTTCCTTGCCGACCCCGGTCTCACCGGTGATGAGGATCGGGGTGGAGGAAGGGGCTACATCATCGATGTGGGTGAATAGTTCCCGCATGACTTCAGACTGGGCCACAAACCCGCCGAAGACAACCTCCTGCTGTTCCATCAACTGTTCCCGTAGGGCGAAATTTTCTTCACGTAAGGCCTTGTTGGCCAAGATGCGCTCCATCAGCAGCGACAATTCATCCGGGTCAAACGGCTTGCAAAGGTAGTCGCTGGCCCCCCGTTTCATGGCTTCTACGGCCGTCTGGATGGACCCATGCGCGGTAATCATAATGACGCTGGCCTCCGCATGTCGCTCTTTCAGGCGGGCCAGAAATTCAAGGCCATCCATACCGGGCATCTTGATGTCTACCAGGTAAACGTCGAACAGGCACTCTTCCAGGCATTCGAGGGCCTGGGGCCCGGAATTGGCAATTTGGACCTGGTGACCATCCTTGGCAAACCAGGCTGCCAGGGCTTCACAGATGGTCTCTTCATCATCGACGACCATGATTTGCATTGACAGGGTCATTGGATCCTCCTTTTAAAATAGCCTCTAATTAAGCGACTGGTGCTGCGGCAATTTCACCATGAAGACGGTACCGGTCCCCGGCTTGCTGTCAACCGTGATAATGCCGTTGTGCTCGCGAATGATACCGTACACCATGGACAATCCCAAGCCGACGCCCTTGCCATCCAACTTGGTGGAATAAAACGGCTCGAATATATGGGGAAGGTCATCCGCTTCTATCCCATGGCCGGTATCGTTGACTGACAACCACACCATATCTTCGTCCGGATCGATTCCACCGGCTATCATCAAATTGCCGCCTTCCGGCATGGAATCGATGGCGTTGAACACCAGATTCATCAGGCTCTGCTGAATCTGAGCGTGGTCACCCCAGGCTTCCAGGGGGACCTCGGGCAGATCCACATGATAGGCAATTTTAGCCTGCTCAAGCTGATGGCTGGTCAGCAGCATGATGGTGTTGACCAGCTTAATCAGATCAATTTCGCGAGCTTCGACACTTTTCTGCCGGGCGAAGGTCAGCAGGTTTTTTACGATTTCACCACAGCGCATCGCTTCTTTGACCGAAAGGTCCAGATAGCGTTCAAAATCGTCTACCCCTTTTTCAGGCAGGGTGCCGTCTTTTATGTAGGAGAGAATGAGTTTATTGAAGGTGACGATGCTGGCGATCGGATTATTGATTTCATGACAGACCGATGCCACCAGACGCCCTAAAGAGGCCAGCCGATCCTCCTGCACATAATGGGCGAGGTCGTGCTTGATGGCTTCGGTGCGCTGTTCGATCCTTTCGGCCAGATCTTTGGTCATATCCCGGATCGTTACCACGATCTGAGCGATATGCCCCGTGTCATTGAATATGGGATAGGTGGTTACCTGGGAAAGCTGAGATTCGCCGCTAAGACCTAGAATTTCATGGGTGGTTCGTGACGGGCGCCCGGTCTCCATGGTCTCCTGGGCCGGGCAGATCCGGCCATTCCGGAAGCAGACGTCGGCACCACCGTGCAGGACATTGTAACAGTGGTTACCCAGAATGGCACTCCGGTTTTTACCGCCGGTGATCAGCGGCGAGTCATTGCAGTTGATGATCCGGTAATCACGATCAATCAGCATCACGCCATCTGGTGAGGCTTCCAGCAGCGCCGAAGCAAATGACGTGGCCATGCTGATTTCCGTATCCCGGCGCGCGGCCTGCTCGTACAGGTTGGACAGGTCGAAAAACAAGGTGGAGGCCTGGCTGTCAAGAATTCCGATTGATTCCGGTTTGTTGCGGACCAGATCGTTGAGGATCTGCTGATCCCCGGTAAGTTCCAGGATCAAATCAAGGGATTCCAGGGAGAGTAGATCCAGATAGTTGTCATAGATTTCGATATCCATCATACCGGCATACTTATAGCACGCGGCCGACCGCGTGGTGGCGGCGATGGCGACCAGTTTCAGTCGCATCTGGGAAGGCTTGAAATCATGCAAGGTCTGCATGATGGTCAGGCAACGGGCGCCGCGGGCGACCACCCCTACGTTGAGAATCAGGCACCTGTCGGCGTTATTACTGGTATCCATGGTATCCCCCTATCGACCGCGGTGTCCTGCGGTATTAATGGATACAAATTCTTGCGGGCGCTGCAGGTGGATATGAGATGGCGTTCTTTCGTATGCCCATAGTGTGGTTTAACTGGAGAACCGGCTGACGAAGGATAGATGCAGAGCGCTCCACCTGAGTGATGCATTTTACCCCAGCTTAATGCGTAATCCGGCGGCTGTCAAATCATGCCTCACTTGGAAGATGCTTGTCCGGTGCTGGCCGTGTTGCCGCTGCTCAAGCCGACTGTCAGGCTCCTAAGGAGCTCTAATCGTTGAAAAAGGCCGTTTCCATGTCCATGGTCAGCGGATTGTTTTCCAACAGTCGGGTTGCCAGGCTTTGAATCTTGGGCAGCTCATAGCTGAAAAAATACCGGCAGGTGTAGAGTTTACCTTTGTAGAAATTGGTTTCGGCTGGCGAGGGATCGGACGCCAGGGCCGCCTGGGCCTTGACGGCCTGGAGCAGCCACTGCCAGGCAATGGCAACAATGCCGAATAACTCCAAGAACAAAGTCGCATCGGCCAGAAATGTTTCGGGGCCTTTTTCCCCGGCGATACCGAACAGGTGCAAGGTGACGTCCTGGAGTCTCTGCTGAGCCTTATCCAACCGGTCGGCCAAAGGAAGCAGCTCCGGGTAGGCCCCGGCCGCGGCAACGGTACCTTTCAGTTCTTCGATAAAAAGCAAGCCGGCCCGGCCCTCATGCATAACCAGCTTCCGGCCCAGCAGGTCCATCCCCTGGATACCGGTGGTGCCTTCGTGGATGGCATGAATGCGCATATCCCGGAACAACTGCTCTACGGGAAAGTCCTCGCAGTAGCCATATCCGCCGAAACACTGGATGGCCTGGCTGGTGGCCTGGATGCCCATTTCGGCCGGATAGGTCTTGGCCACCGGGGTGAGCAGGTCCAGCAGGAGACGGTACTTTTCATTTTCAGTTTCATCGGTGGTCACGGTCACCAGGTCTTCATACAGGGCGCACTGCAGGAGCAGGGCAAAGGAGCCCTCGACAACGCTGCGCTGGAACAGCAGCATGCGTTTCACATCGGCATGCTCGATAATGGGTATCTGGGGCACTGCCGGATCTTTTTCCGATAGGCGGCGGCCCTGGGGCCGCTGGCGGGTATATTCGAGGGCGGCATAATAGGCGGCCGACGCGATGGCCGCCGCTGCGGTGCCGACCCCGATCCGTTCTTCGTTCATCATCTGAAACATGTACATGATGCCTCGATGCGGTTCGCCTACCAGGTAGCCATGGCAGTCGTCCTTTTCACCCATGCTCAACTCGGTGATGGGACAACCCCGGTAGCCCAGCTTGTGGAAAATTTGAGAGACGACGATGTCGTTCGCAACCAGATGGCCGTCGGCCGCAATGCGCTTTTTCGGGACCACGAACAGGGAGACGCCTTTGATGCCGGGTGGGGCGGCCTCTATTTTGGCCAGCATGAGATGAATTACGTTCTCTGTGCCGTCATGGTCTCCGGCAGAGATAAATACCTTGCGGCCCTTGATGCGGTAGGTCCCGTCGGTGGATGGCACCGCTGTGGTGGTGATATCCGTCAGGGAACTGCCGGCCTGTGGTTCGGTCAGGGCCATGGTCCCCTGCCATTGACCGGAAAGCATTTTAGCGACGTAGATGTTGATGAGCTGCTGGTTCCCGAAGGAGGTAATCAAGCGGGCGGCTCCCGCACACAGGGCCGGGAACGCGGCGGCCGAATAGTTGGCCCCGCAGAAAATCAGCCAGCAGGCGCTGGTGATCAGCAGGGGCAGTTGGTCACCATCGTACTCTTCCGGAAACCGGGCGGAGATCCAGCCGCCTTCGCCGAACTCCTGCATAATGGCGGCGACCTGTGGGTGAACTTTGACCGCGCCCCCTTCAAGCCGGGGAACCTGGCGATCCATTTCCTCAAAAACCGGTAAGAGCAGTTTTGTGCCGATTTTCTGGGCGGCGTCCAGCACCAGATCGAACATCTTTTTATTATGCGCCTCGTAGTAGGGGTACTGGGTCAGCGTTTCGATATCGAAGACTTCGTAGAGCAGGAATTTCAGGTTGCGCATACTGATGATTTTTGGAGCCATGCTTACCTCCCAGAATCGATCTTGCGTAGGCTATTTCTAACTTGGGTTATTGGGCCGCGACCCGGAACAGTTCAATATCCAGGTGCCTGCCTATTGCTGGTCATCCCGGCCCCGTATCGCGCACGGGATAAACTGCAGCCGGGATCCAACGAACTTACTGGATGCCGGGTCAAGCCCGGCATGACGGGCTGCCACGGATTAGGCGACCCGTTTGAGATCTTTCCCGAATACAATAAAATGGTTCTCACTATTAGAATGCGGTTACACATTCTGCAAAACAGGATCGCTCATATTAGCATAGCCTATCTTCCGACGACCGGTTTCAATTTCCTTCACCATCTTTACCACCGCGCTGTTTACAGGCACGGGCACCCCTTTGGCCCGGCCCTGGTCGACAATGTATCCGTTTAGATAATCGATTTCCGTGGGACGCCCGCGCTCAATGGATTGCAGGCTGGATGATTTTACGCGGCGGTATTTGAATCCGATCGCCCGGATGAAAAGATGGCGTTGCAGGTTATGCCAGAACCCGTCGCCGGCCAGAAAGCGGTCGTAATCCAACTTGCCGCCGCCTCCCTTTTCAACTGTTATTCCCATAGCGGCCGCCACAGCCATCGCTTCGCGCATAATGGCAATGAAGATGCGCCGCGCCTGGCGGCTGGCCAACAGCCTTCCCAGCCGGACACCGGCCATAACCCCCAGCGAGTTGATGCAGGCATTAACGATCAGCTTGGCGTACAGCTCGCCCATGATGTTAGCGGAGATGCGTGCGGGAACCACGTTGTCCAGCAGGTCCCGCACAACCGGCAGGTTATCATCCGGCTGGTTGTCGATATTGCCGACAATGAAATCACCTTCCGACGTAATTTCTAGTTCTCCCGGTCCAAGCACGCTGGCGCCCCACCCGACCACGCAGCCCATAATCCGGTCGCGGCCGACAACCGCAGCGAGATCTTCTTCGCAGATCCCGTTTTGAAGGGAGACCACCACCGAGCTCGGTTTGAGAAAGGGCAGCAGGTCGGTGGCGGCGGCCACACAATCAGGTGCCTTGGTGGCGAGCAGGACCAGATCGAGCGGACCGTGCAGATCTTCGATGGCCGGGACGGCATCCAGCTTTACCGTCTGGTTGCCTTTTGGGCCGGTAATGTGAAGTCCGGATGTCCCGGCCCGATCGGCGATTTCCTTGTGCTTGCAGACCAAGCGCACCTTGCGGCCGGCTATTTTCAAGGCCGCCGCCGTGACGCCGCCGATGGCGCCGGCCCCGATAACGGCGATGGTTGCCTGTTCGTCGAGCATAAAGAGCTCCTGTTGTGCGGCTTTGGATGCGTTTGGATCCTCACTCTCTATGCGGTTTGTGAATTAAAATCAACCGAAACCCGGTTTGTATTTCCAGGCGTGTTTTGCTATACTTTTTCCAAACACAAACATGTAGCCGCACCTGCTCTGCAATTGACTTATACCCGGACCACCCATGCAACCCCGTCACTGTCAGGCGATTGCGTCCTGATCTGATTCAAGCTTGGCCTTGCTTTTAATGGGCAGGTGCTTTTGGCCTTTACTCTGCGAGTCAGGGATCCGGGCACCAGCTGATGCGCCCTTTATATGCGGTTGGCAGCCGTGATTCCTGGAGGGGGGATGCCCATGGAGTCTTTTAGTGTTTCAGATGCGATCATTACAACCGGTGTGACGAAACCGCTCCTGCAGCGCTGGTTGAAGCACGGCTGGATGACCAGTGCGCTCAGCCCCCCGGAAGCGAATGAGAAGGAAATCAGATTCAGTCGGGAAGATCTCTATCACCTGGCTTTTCTGAAAAAGGCTTCCGACGCGGGTATATCCCTGCCCGTAGCTGCGGAGAAGATCAATATCTACTCCCTTTGCCAGACCCTGGCGGCCTACCCGGCGATCGAAGTGGTGGGGATCGCTTTTTCCCGCGTCATTTCCGAAGGTGAGTTGCAAACCGTGGGCGGGTGGATCATTTCGCCGGAGTTGGACCAGCAGACCGGATGGGCCAGCCTCGACCTTATCGCAGAGCGGCTGCAAGAAGATGCCGAGGATTTTTACATTTTAAATTTTATGCAACTGAAAAGTCGGGTGGATGACATCGTTACCATGCTGCAGGATAATGGATAAAAAGCAGGTCAAACGTAGCGGCCGCAATGGGGCCCACCTAAAGGTATGCCCACAAAGCAGAAATCTCCACGAAGCGCCCGCTGCCCTTGCGGAGCCCGCAGATTCCCCCGTCGTACTTTAGCGCCCTGTATTTGCCCCAACATCTAAACGGAAAGCGTTACAGCCTGTTGGGCCCCTGACGGTTTTGCGCCATTGAGCACTTTTCTGATCATCCTGGCAAGATCGGGTTTAGAAACCGGTTTGTGCAAAACACCTTTCACACCAATACTTTCCGCTTTTTCCCTATTAAGCCGCTGACTGTAGCCGGTGCAGATGATGATGGGCAAGTTTGGCCTGATTGCCAAAATTTCACTGGCGAGTTGATCCCCGGTCATTCTGGGCATGGACATATCGGTAATCATGAGATCGAAGCGGTCAGGCTGGCTCTCAAACGTATCGAGGGCCTCCACACTGCTGTTAAGGGTGGTGATGTCGTATCCGAGGCGCTCCAGCATGTCACCGATCACGTTGGCAACCATGACTTCATCATCGACAACCAGGATTGACTCGGTCCCATTATGGCTGCGGTCAGGCTGTTTGCAGGCCTGATCTTTCGAAGGATCGTTTATCAACGGCAAAAAGACACTGAAGGTTGTCCCCTGTTCGGGGCTGGAATCTACTTTGATTTCCCCGCCAAGCTCGGTGACGATCCCGTATACCACGGCTAAACCCAATCCGGTGCCCTTGCCTTTCTTCTTGGTCGTGAAATAGGGATCGAAAATCCGTTCCATGTTCGCCGGATCGATGCCTGAGCCGCTGTCGGATATGTTCAATACTGCATAACAGCCGGGTTTCAGCTTGTTGTTGATTAATGCGTCGGGAGTGACGTCGATTTCCTGAAGGGTGACCGCAATGTTGCCGTTGGTTTCCTCGACCGCATGGTAGGCGTTGGTAATCAAATTCATTGCAATCTGGTGCATTTGCGTCGGGTCAGCCAGAACGGGACTGCAATCCCATTGCAAGTCGCTGTAGATCTCAATGTTGGCGGGAATGGTTGAGCGCCCCAGCTTGATCACTTCCTTTAGGACCAGTTGCAAGGAAACGGGCACCTTTTTTTTCTCCGATTGCCGGCTGAACGACAGAATCTGGTTTACCAGGCCGCCGGCGCGCTGCCCGGCTTTCAGAATCTCTTCCAGTTTCTGATATACGGCGCTTCCCGGTTGAAAATCATCCAGCAGTAATTCCGTGATACCCGTGATGGGGAAAAGTATATTGTTAAAATCATGGGCGATACCACCAGCCAGGTTACCTATCGACTCCATTTTCTGGGATTGACGGATCTGATCTTCAAGATTGCGGCGATTGGAAATGTCTCGGTCAATGGCCAGGATATGGCGTTCTTTATCCAATTCGATCAAGCCGGCACTCACCTCAACTGGGAACCGGGTGCCGTCCCGGCGAACATGCTGGATTTCCAGGTGAACCCATTTCCCATCCAGCATTTCACTTATCCTCTGGGGCATTAAATCGGCCTCGTACGGTGCATCCAGCTCCCGGATATTCATTTGTTTGATCTGAGCTACCGTATAACCATGCATATCGGCGGCGGCCTGATTGGCATCGATTATCCGGCCCATTTTTTCATCGCTGGCATCGATGATGAATATGGCATCGCCCGCCTTCTCAAAAAGCGTGCGATAATGTTTTTCGCTTGCTTCCAGGGCCCGTTCCGCCCGCCAGCGATCGGTAATGTCTTTGGCAAACACGTGCACTTCCAACTCGCCCAGGTCCCCCGGCATGATGAGGTTACTGTATTCCAAAATCAGGGTCTGGCCGCTTTTGGTGACAAGATCCATGAGGCCTTCATCCTGTCCCTGGTTTTTGATGCGCTCCAGATAGTCTTTAATTCCCTGTTGGTGTTTGGGAGCGACCAGATCGATTATGTGTCGGCCGATTAGTTCTTCATTGGCATACCCGATGTTTGCCTTGTAATGCAGGTTGGTCTCCCGGATCCGCCCATCGAGGTCATGGACACAGATCAGGTCGGACATGTTCTCGACAATGGTCCGGTACTTTCGTTCCTTGGCCTTTAACGCCGCTTCGGCGTGCTCGCGTTTGTCTATATCTGCGGTTAATTGCTCGTTTACCAGGGCCAGTTCCCTGGTGCGTTCAGCTACCCTTTTTTCCAGGCTCTGGTTGATGTTGCTGAGTTCCTCCCTGTTTTTCTCGCGGGTGCTCTCAAATAGGTATGAAAAAACGAGTATGACCAAATAAGAGGTCATAAATCGAAACACAAAGTTATGGCTGTAACTGGCAAAAAAAGAATGGGCAGGTTGGAGCAGGGCCAGGCCCATCACGGGTAGAAACATAACACCGGAACTAAAAGCGCCCTTTCGTGATCCCAAAAGGTAGCAGGCAATCAGGGGGTAGGTGAAGTACCACACAAAAGCCGTACCGTGCACCCCACCGGTTACGTACAGATATATGAAAAGCGCAGATACGACAATGATGCCAACGCTTATGTTCGTGGGATATTGTTTCCGGCGTTTGGCATCCAGCAGATTGAAGGCCAGAATAAACGCGGCGATGCAGTCCACGATAGCGAGTGGCAGATTGTGTTGCAAGACAGAGATTACACAAAAAATGGATAAAACAGTAAGACCGACACAAGATAAAACAACGAGCAGCGCAATGCGACGCCGCTCTTCCGGGGTAGTGCCGTCGGGTGCAAAAGAGACCAGTATTTTTTCAAGTTTTAAATTAATGGCCAGGCCTCAGAAAAGATGTTGTTTACGAAGAGGGCCGCTTGGCCCCCTTCAGCCCCAGAATCCTATGCAACCCATTTCTTCACTTATCGGTTTTTCGACGCAATACTTTAGCTCATCTCGAATCTTTTTGAACACAATCTCGCGGCCGCTGGTGATAGAGAGCTTGGCATATATGCCGGGCAGGGTTCCACCGGGCGTATCCAATAGATTGGTTATGGTACTGCAAGAAATGTTGTTCACATGTATCTCCTTGTTTTATATAACATTAAATGAACTAACGATGGTCACGATGTTATGGGAGGGCACCTTAGAGACATCAAGCACGGTAGGCTGCAGTGGATGGGATCTTGGCGAACGAAAAAAGGGGCTCAGAAGGTCTTCTGAGCCCCTATATTGATTTTGGTAGCGGGGAGAGGATTTGAACCTCTGACCTGCGGGCTATGAGGAGTATTAAAAAAAATTTAATTTCAATTAGTTATGGGATTACTGCCCCTCTATATTTGCTGGATTCTGCTGGATTTTACCACAGCGGAGTTGAGCAACGCACCCTATGGGCACCCAATGATAAGGGGGTTGGACGGGTTTGGTCAGGAGTCCCTACTTGAGTCCCGTATACGTGCTCACGACACACAGGAATGAACTCACCTGTTCCGGGTGGTGTTTTCCAATCCCAATTTGCAATATTCTCAATATACCTGAATAAATTGATGGACATTGCCAACTTGTGACAATGGCAAGTAAACACCAAAGCCGGCAATTATCTGTATGCTGCCAAATAGCCCCCCAGAATTGACAACAATCCCAGCATAATATACTTTAACAGTCCGGTAAGTCCCTTTCACCCTACCAAGCGCGGTATCTCTTTCAAGGAGTGCACGTGAAAACTGTGACTAAACAGATAACTATCTGCATTGGGATAATTTTACTTTGGCTGCCAGGGGGCGTTTGTTTTGCAAAAATCACGAAAAGTGCCCTGGTAATAGGAAACAGTTCCTATATGACAGCAAGGCTCCTCAACCCGGTGAATGATGCCAAGGACATGGCATATACTCTCAAGAAACTTGGGTTTAAAGTAACATTAAAGACCAACGCGAACCAGAGGACCATGGAGCGGGCTATTCGCGATTTCGGCAAGCAGTTGCGAAAAGGTGGCGTGGGCCTCTTTTACTTTGCCGGTCATGGCATTCAAGTTAAGGGCAGCAACTACCTGATACCCATCGGGGCTGTCCTTGAGTCCGAAGGTGATGCGAAATATGAGGCTGTGGATGCCGGTCTTGTTCTGGCAAAGATGGAGGATGCCGGCAACGGTTTCAATATCGTTATTCTGGATGCCTGCCGCAATAACCCATTCAGCCGCAGTTTTCGCTCGGCAGAAACCGGGCTTGCCAAAATGGATGCACCCAGCGGGTCCATCCTGGCTTACGCCACGGCACCGGGTTCGATTGCTGCTGACGGCACTGGGCGTAATGGGCTCTATACTGCCAAGTTGCTAAAGCACATGGTGACGCCGAATCTAAAGATAGAGGAAGTGTTTAAAAGGGTCAGAATTGATGTCGCATCGGATTCTGGAAATAAGCAGACGCCCTGGGAATCATCCTCTTTGATGGGAGATTTTTATTTCAATTCAGGGCGGTCCATATCGGTGGTAAAGCGGCAGCCTTCGGATGACCAACCCACGCTTGAGACAACGCAACTAAAAAAACATTCACAAAAGTCTGGTGAAATTCAGTTTGAATCCCGCGAACTGCGCTACGCCAAGAGTCTTTACGAACGGGGGAAAAAAGCTGAGGCAAAAAGAATTGTCAGCGGGCAGTTGCAGCAGGATGATGACAGTATCCTGGCCGAAGCGATGTACAGCCAGATAATTTGGGGTTTTGCCGACAATGACCGGGAGACGTTTGAGAAGCTGAAGGCGTATTACCCGGATTTCAAATGGATAGCAATTGCAGAAAAGACGATTACGGAACGTGAAAAAGCCCTTAAAAAGCAAGCTGAGAAAGAGCAGGAAAAAACGGTTGGTGTTACCGGGATAGAAATCTTGGATTACGGGATTTATATGGCTGAGGAGATTAAATCAGAAGAAAATGAGGGCTCAGCTACTGGCAAAAGAACTGTTGTTAAAGATATCAAATTCATTTCGAGAACGAATTCAATTCAAGCAAAAATAGGTGATCGGTTTGGCATTAGCTTCGTCATGAGGGGGCAACCTGAAGGAAAGAAAGTAGCCATCAAAACTATATCGACATACCCGGATCCGGGAATACCGAATCCTAAGACAGGAATATATAAAAGAAAGTCCACTTTTTCACGGCAATTAGCTATTGGGAAAAAAGAATTGATTGGCTACGGTTTCGACAGAGATTCAGAACTGGTACCCGGAGAGTGGACTTTCCAGATTTGGTATGATGGCAAAAAATGGGCTGAGAAAACCTTCAATGTTTATTTGCCCTAATTTTTTCAAATGAAAAGGGGCCCGCGGATAGGCCGGCCTCTTTGTATGTCTTGGTGATCCCAGGGGGAATCGAACCCCGCTACCGGCACGAGGGGCTTTTTCTTTGGGCTTTAAATACAGTAAGTTATCAAATTTCAGCCCTTTGTATTTACCGGATTCTGCCGGATTGCGCCGAATTGTGGGTTGCCGGCGCACTCTAGCTGCACCTGCTTTGCAGGTTGGGTTTTGACTTTTACAAGTTAGAAGATCGTGCTGAGCCTTATCGTTTTTGCTATAGAACTATTGGCCCTGAACCTCGGTTGTAGGTAACGCAAGCAGCGGGCGCCTGTAGCCGCACTTTGCATCATCCAAAGTGGCAGGTTGGATATAGGGCTGGAAACCATAAATACAAAGAAATGAAAAAGGGCTTAAGCTTTGGCTTAAGCCCTTGGTGTTATTATGGTAGCGGGGAGAGGATTTGAACCTCTGACCTTCGGGTTATGAGCCCGACGAGCTACCAGACTGCTCCACCCCGCATCAAGAGGCCGCAAATATAGACACATTAGACATAGCTGTCAAGGTCTTTTGAAAGAGCGTGTTAAGTTTTAGGTGTTAAGTTTTAAGTGATCGATTTACCCGGGGCCACAATCATTCTGGCGTTCATTTTCTAAAAAGCGCTTCGATAGATGTCCGAATTTTAGCGCAGTCGACTTTAGCGCTTTCATCCGGGTTGCAGCGGCAGAGGATGGTCTTGGTGCGGCTGCCATGGCCGCTCTCGATTTGCAGGGCCGATTTGGGGATGTTGAGTGTTTTGGCCAGAAACTGGAGGCACATTTTGTTGGCGGTCCCCTCCACCGGTGGGGCGGTGAGGCGGAGTTTGAGGGCGCCACCATGCAGTCCGGCCACGGCATTTTGGGCGGCACGCGGCTGAACATAGACGTTGATCAGCAGGCCGTCTCTGTGTTCCCGGATAGGTGTCTGATGCGACATGCCAAACCCTCAGATATCGGCCCCTCAAGACGGCGCCGAGGGCGCCTGCCCGGCGGCGGAAAGTTCTGCCAAGGTCACCGTGGCCGTGCCGACTTTACCCACCACGATGCCGGCCGCCAGGTTGGCCAAAGCGGCTGCATCCCGCAGATTTTTACCAGCCGAGAGCGCCAGACCGGTTACCGCCACGACCGTATCACCGGCTCCCGATACGTCGAACACCTGGCGGGCTCGGGACCGAATGGTGTGGGGACCGGCACTTCCCTCGTAGAGTGCCATGCCGTCCTTACCACAGGTAATCAGTAGATTCTGTGCCCCGGTGTTCTTTAAGATGGCGGCGGCTGCCAGGTCCAGGGTTTCGGCGTCAACAATATCCAGGCCGGCGGACAGGCCGGCTTCTTTTTTATTCGGCGTGATTAGAAAAGCGTTGCTGTATTTTGTAAAATCCCGCCCTTTGGGATCTACGATGGCCGGCTTGCCGGCCGCCGCGGCCTGCGCAATGATGGTCGCCAGCAAGTGCCGGGTCAGCAAGCCCTTCCCATAGTCCGAGATAAGGATCGCATCAACTGTGGGGACGGCTTTTTGAACGTAGGCGGCTATGGATTCGCGGGTTTCGGTGGCGATGTCCTGCACGGTTTCGCGATCTATCCGCAGGACCTGCTGATTGGCCGCGATGATGCGGGTTTTGCGGGTCGTGGGGCGCTGGGGGTCCTGGACCACACCGCCGGCATCCACGCCCAAATCCTTGAAACGCTGGTCCATGAGGGTGCCGCCTGGTCCCGTACCGGTTACGCCGGCCACCAGGATCTGTGCGCCCAGGGCTGCCAGGTTATTGACCACATTTCCGCTGCCGCCCAGGGTGTAGTCCTCCCGGTTGACCGAAACCACCGGTACGGGGGCCTCCGGTGAGATACGCTCCACATCGCCCCATACATACTCATCGATCATGAGGTCACCTACCACCAACAGTCTACAATTACTGAATTTTTCACTATTCATCGATTGGTTCCCATTTGCCGTGCCGGTTTATCTCACAGCTTGCGGCATGTCTGTTCAAAATCGAACACAGGGTTAACATGCGCGTTGCGTTCTTACCCGGCGGATTTTCAGTCTTTGCCGATCAGATCCAAAATGAAGGCCGGCGGGCGGACCACCTTGCCGTTCCCGTTCAGGCAGGCGTGCTTGGTAAAACCCCTGGCCAGCACGGATTCATCTTCTGCTTTGAGAATACGGTAGTTGAACTTCATGCCGCCCCGCACACTGGTATCCAGGGCGGTTTCAATCACCAGCAGGTCGTCATAGCGCACGGGGGCCATGAATTTGCAACCCACTTCGGAAACCGGCAGATAGATGCCCCGCCTTTCGATTTCCCGGTACGCCAGCCCCAGGTCGCGAAACATCTCGGATCGCCCGATTTCGAACCAGCGAAAATAGTTGGCGTGATAGGCGATACCCATATTGTCCGTATCGCCGTAAATAACCCGGACAGTTGTACGATGTGCGTGCATATTAATTCAGGTTATTGGGCTGAAGGCTGAAGTTTGATGACAAGCCCGATTTCGCACCCTTCGGACCTCAGTCTTCAGTCTATATGCTTGATTTACAACAGGGGCCCCAGCACCGTCATGATTTCATCATAGCTGTTGGTCACCGGCAGATCCGGAAACTCGGCAATCACATTTTCCGGGGGGTGCAACAATATACCGTGATCCGCTGCCTGCAGCATGCTGATGTCGTTGTAGGAATCCCCCACGGCAATAACTTCGTAATTCAATTGCTGCAAAGCCAGGGTGGCTTTTTTCTTGCCATCGGTCTGACGGAGCGTGTAGCCGGTGACCGTCAGATCCGCCTCCAATCGCAGGGTATTGCAGAACAGGGTCGGCCAACCCAGCTTTTGCATGAGCGGTCCCGCGAATTGTTCGAATGTATCCGAAACAATGATGACCGGTATCCGGGCCCGCAGCCAGTTGAGAAAATCAACCGCGCCCGGCAGGGGCTGCATGGTGCCGATCACATCGGTTATATCATTGAGCTTCAGGTTGTTGGCATCTAAAATGGACAGTCTCTTCTTCATCAGGACATTATAATCTGAGATGTCCCGGGTGGTGAGCCTTAATTCATCAATGCCGGTTTTTTCGGCCACGTTAATCCAAATTTCAGGAACAAAAACACCTTCCAGGTCGGAACATAAAATCTTCATTACACCTCACACTTGGTTATTTTCATCTTCGATCCGGATGACCATGGGATCATCTTCAACAACATCCAGGGCCGATATCTCGGCCATGGCATTTTTTATATCCAGTTCGCGGGCATGGTGGGTAAGCATCACGATGGGAACCGTTCCGGCCTTGCGGCGGCCCTTTTGCTGGACGGATTTAATGCTGATGCCGTGTTGGCCCAGGACGCCGGATACGATCGACAGGACCCCGGGTTTGTCCAAGGCTGCCAACCGCAGGTAGTAATGGGTGAACAGCTCGTCCATGGGCATCACCGGGATGCGTTGGATGTGTTCGGGCTGGTAGGAGAGTACCGGTATGCGACGCGCGATGCCGGCCATGATATTGCGGGCGATGTCCACGATATCGCTGATCACTGCGCTGGCCGTGGGCAATTGCCCGGCGCCGTGTCCGCACAGGAGGACATCACCGATAGCGCTGCCGGAAATCATGATCGCATTGAGCGTTCCATTGATCTTAGAGAGCTGGTTGTTCTCGGGTATCATGGTAGGATGCACCCGGGCTTCGATCTTGCCGTTGTCGTTCTTGGCAATGGCCAACAGCTTGATACGGTAGCCGAACTGGCGGGCAAAGTCGATGTCGATGGGTGTAATTTTTGAGATGCCCTCCGTGTAGGTGTCGGCCAGGTTTATCTCCATGCCGAACGCCAGGGCGGTAACGATCGCCAGTTTGTGGGCGGCATCATGGCCTTCCACATCCAGGGTCGGGTCGGCTTCGGCGTAACCTTCCGCCTGGGCCTCGGCCAGAACCTGCGCAAACTCACTGCCTTCATCGGTGATCCGGGACAAGATGTAGTTGCAGGTTCCGTTCAGTATGCCGGTCATCGATCGGATGTGGTTGCCCACCAAGGATTCGCGGAGGGCCTTTATAATGGGCATACAGCCGCCGACACTGGCTTCATAGGCCAGGTCGACGTTGACTGCGCGGGCTTTTTCAATCAGGGTGTTGCCCTGAGAGGCCATGAGCGCTTTGTTGGCGGTCACCACATGTTTGCCGCGCTCCATGGCTTTGAGGATCAGTTCCTTGGCGATTCCCGCGCCGCCGATCATCTCCACGATGATATCGATGTCGGGATCATTCACGACCGTAAAGGCGTCGTCGATAAAAACACCATCATTAAAGGTGATGCCCCGATCGGTGGTTGTATCAATATCAGCCACATATTTCAGATCAAGGTCGGCTCCCAGCCGGGACTGGATCAGCGCCCGGTTTTCCAACAGCAGTTTGGCCACGCCCGAACCAACTGTTCCGCAGCCCAGTAGTCCTATCGAGATTGTTTTCATTGCATCACCTTGCGTATCCCCCGGATCCCCTGATTGATTCGCATGTTGTTTTCAATCAGGGCGAAGCGGACATACTCATCGCCATATTCGCCGAATCCCAGACCAGGGGATACGGCTACCTGGGCTTCCTTGATCAGAAATTTCGAAAATTCAACCGACCCCATGTGCAGGTATTGATCCGGAATCTTCGCCCACACGAACATGGTCCCCTTGGGGCTGGGGACTTCCCAACCGGCCCGGCTGAGACCGGTAATCAGGGTGTCGCGTCGCTCACGGTAGGTGTTGTTGATTTCCTGGACACATTGCTGGTCGCCTTCCAGGGCAATGATCGAGGCAATTTGGATGGGCTGGAAGATGCCGTAATCCAGGTAGCTCTTGATCCGCCGCAGGGCGCCGATGATTTCCGCATTGCCGACGCAATAGCCGACCCGCCAGCCGGCCATGGAATAGCTTTTGGACATGGAGAAGAATTCAACCCCCACATCCTTGGCCCCCTTGGCCTGCATGAAACTGGGTGCCTTGTAGCCATCGAAGGTCAGGTCGGCATAGGCGAAATCGTGAATGATCATGATGTCGTGTTCTTTGGCCCAAGCTACTACCTTTTCAAAGAATTCCAGATCCACGACTTCCGTGGTCGGGTTGTGCGGGTAGCTCAAGATGAGAACCTTGGGTTTGGGCCAGGTCTGACGGGTGGCTTGCATCAAGTTGTCGAAAAAGTCCTGGTCGGGACCGGCCGGTATGCCCCGAACATCCCCGCCGGATATGATCGCCGAGTAGGGATGAATGGGATAGGTCGGCGTCGGCGAAAAGATCACGTCCCCCGGTCGAATGGTTACCAGGACCAGGTGGGACATGCCTTCCTTGACACCAATGGTCACGATCGATTCGGTATCGGGATCGATATCCACCGCGTAGCGCTCTCGGTACCAGTTGGCGATGGCCACCCGCAGGCGGGTTATCCCCATGGACGCCGAGTACCGATGGTTATGCGGCTTTTGAGCGGCCTCGGTCATCTTGTCCACAATGTGCTGCGGGGTACCGATGTCGGGATTGCCCATGCCCAGATCGATGATATCTTCGCCGGCCCGTCTGGCTTCCATCTTGATTTTGTTGACGGTTGCAAAAACATAGGGCGGCAAGCGGTCGAGTCTGGCAAATTTGTCCATGCTGATCCCTCGTAATCAAGATTCTGGCCTGGCGGAGTTCCCGTCCTGGCGGCCGTTTATGAATCTCACCTAATTACAATACATTCCAAGTGATGTCAAAAATTTGTTTTGACTTTTCACCGGTTTCGACATACTTTTTTGGGCACCCGGACTGTGCCTCCGGCTAACTTTCTATCAACTATCTCAAAAAAGTCTTTTGGCCCAATCTCGGCGTTGGGCGCTCGGCTCAAGTCCTCGAAATACTCTTTGTATTCCTCCGGTTTGATCCTCGCGGCCGCCTTGATATTGAACCAAAATCCAGTTTTTGAGATAGTTCCTGTGAACTCTGAATTGAATCCCTAAATAAAGGATCAGGAGTCCCCGATGACCAAACCACTTACCTACGCCGATGCCGGTGTGGATATAGACAAAGCCAACAGCCTGGTTGATTCCATCAAAAAAATAGCTGCCGCTACCCGCCGACCGGGTGTCATGGGCGATATCGGCGGATTCGGCGGCCTTTTTTCCCTCAACCTGGATAATATCAAACGACCGGTCCTGGTGAGTTCGACGGATGGGGTCGGCACCAAGCTTAAAATTGCTTTTTACCTGGACAAACACGATACCGTTGGTATTGACCTGGTGGCCATGTGTGTCAACGACATCGTGGTTCAGGGTGCGAAGCCACTGTTTTTTCTAGATTATTTATCAATGGGGCAATTGAAAACCGGTACGGCTGAAGCGATCATCACCGGTATCGGCGAGGGCTGCCGGCAGGCCCAGTGCGCTCTGATTGGCGGTGAAACCGCCGAAATGCCTGGATTTTATGGTCAGAACGAATACGATCTCGCGGGGTTCGCCGTGGGAGTGGTGGATGACAGCAAAATCGTGGACGGCTCCGATATCCGCCCCGGGCATCAGCTGATCGGTATTGCGTCCAGCGGTATCCACAGCAACGGATTTTCACTTGTGCGTAAAATCTGTTTCGAGCTCATGAATTTAAAGCTGGATGATCATGTAACCGATCTGGGATGTACGCTCGGCGAGGAATTGCTGCGGCCGACCCGGATTTATGCCCGCCCCCTGATGAACCTGCTGCGGAATTTTCCCGTTCACGGAATTGCCCACATCACCGGCGGAGGGATTCCGGACAATATTCTCAGAATTGTGCCCGACCGTTGCCAGGCGCGAATCCGCAAAGGGAGTTGGAGCATCCCCCCCGTGTTTCAATGGCTGCAGAAAGCCGGAAACGTGGAAGAGGCCGAGATGATGCGGACATTCAACTGCGGCATCGGGATGATAGTAGTCGTACCCGGCGAGGTGGCCGACGAAGTGCTGCAGCGTCTGGCCGGCATGGAAGAGAAGGCCTATCATATCGGCGATATCGTGGAACGTAAAGGCAGCAACGAACCGATCGAGTGGCTTGATGAAGAAGACGCCTGCGCACCCCTTTAAGACCGCTTTTAAAAACCTCATGCGCTGGATCAGTCGTGGGGCGGAGAAAACCCCGCCCTGCAAGCATTGAGGAACCGGGAAAGGCGGTTCCGGTCGGCGACCCTAAAGAACTTCTTGGTTTTAGGTTTTAAGTGATAGTGTTTACTTGCCTGGGTTGGCGCCTTTGCGTAACACTTAACACTTAAAACCTAAAACTTTTTTTAACTGTATGAACATACTTGGCATAGAGACATCCTGTGATGAGACCGCGGCGGCGGTTGTGGCGGATGGCGCCAACATTCTCTCATCGGTGGTGGCCTCACAGATAGAGGTGCACAAACCCTACGGCGGGGTGGTACCGGAACTGGCCTCCCGAAAGCACATAGAAGCCATCGTTCCCGTCGTGGAGCAGGCCCTGACCGAGGCCGGCATCACGCCTGAGGCGGTGGATGCGGTCGCTGTGACCCGCGGACCCGGCCTGGTAGGTGCCCTCTTGGTGGGATTTTCCTTTGCCAAGGCCTGGGCTTACGCCCGCGGTTTACCCTGGATCGGCGTCAATCACCTCGAGGGGCATATCAATTCGGTATTTCTGACACCGACGCCACCGGCGTTTCCTTTCGTGGCCCTTCTGGCATCCGGTGGGCATACCAGCGTCTACCATGTGACCGGGCATACCGGCGTGGAACTTATGGGACAGACCCGCGATGATGCGGCCGGCGAGGCCTTTGACAAGGTAGCCAAAATGCTGGATCTGGGATATCCCGGCGGCGGGATCATCGGCAAATTATCCCAACAAGGCGACCCGGCCGCCATTAAATTCCCGCGATCTTACCTGGACAAAGAAGCCTTTGATTTCAGTTTCAGCGGCTTGAAATCGGCTGTCCGGCGTCACATCGAGACCCAGCCGCAAGCGGCCGCAAAACAAACGGCGGACATTGCGGCCAGTTTCCAGGAAGCTGTGGTCGACGTCTTAGCCTACAAGCTTATCCATGCCGCCCGGGTGAAAAACTGTGACCACCTTGCGGTGGTCGGCGGTGTGGCGGCCAACGCAAGACTCCGCGAAATGGTGACCGAACGGGCGCAGGAAGACGGTTTTGCCGTCCATATTCCGCCCATTGAGTTGTGTGGCGACAATGCGGCCATGATCGCCGCGGTGGGGTATCACTACCTAAAGGAAGGCAAACGCTCTTCGTTGGCGGATGATGTGTTCTCCACCACCCGCATGGGCATCTAATGTTGTGCCCTATAAGTTTCTTTTAAAATAGTACTGCCGTAATGGCAATTTTGAGCACCTTGAAAATTCGAAATCCGGAATGTTCTCAAGGCTCACGCCGCAATATCTAAATTCGAAACAATAAAACAAATCAGAATGACCAAAAAATTCAAACAACACCTGTTGCTACCGCTAATAAGTATCTGTTTTGGTCATTTAGACATTTGAATTTTAGATTTGTTTGCGGCGTTCGCCTTGTGAACATTCCGAATTTCGTGCTTCGTATTTCGAATTTAGTTCTTATCCCATTTGCCGGCCGCTCTTAATTCTTCAATAATCGGTTCCGCCAGTTTTGACAGGGCAAGTTTGTCCACTTTGGTGCTGCGGGTCAGGGGAAACTCTTTATCCGCAGGCCAGATCTCCACGTGTAGCGGCCGTTTGTAGGCGGCGATGGTCTTGCAGTGGTCCAGGATTGCGGCGGCCTCCAGGTCCACATCTTTGACCAGCCGCACAAACGCAACGATAGCTTCATCGAAGATTGCGTGTGGCTTGCCGATGACTTCGGCCATTTCCACGCCCGCCAGTCCGGCGATATGATCTTCCACTTCACCCGGAAAGACGTTGTAGCCTTTATGTTTGATCATGAACTTACGCCGGCCGGACAGAAACAGGGCGCGATAGGACCCCATGTCTTTGAAATAACCGAGATCACCGGTATAAAGCAGCCCCTCGGCTGAGATGGTTTTAGCGGTTTCCTCCGGCTGGTTGTAATAGCCGAGAAAAACAAGGGGAGGGTGGTAGCAGATCTCCCCGATTTCGCCGTCCGGCAATTCCCGGCCCGCGCTGCGGTCCGGATTCATGGGGTTGCGCACCGATACCGCAGCCAGATCCGGAAAGGCCCGGCCGACCTGGCCGGCCATTTCCTCCAGGGGAATGCCGGCGGGTGTAAACGTGGCGAACCCGGCGTTTTCCGTCATACCGAGACCGGTGCCGATTCGGGGGGCCATGCCGGCGAGTTTTTCCAGAAAACCGGTATCCACCGCCGAGCCGGCGTAGGCCACAAACTTCAGGCTCGAGAGATCGTATCGATTGTATTCCGGGTCATTCCAAAGCATCCGGAACTGGGTGGGGATCTGCCCCAGGGCCTCCACCCTGTGTTTCTGGATGGCTTCCAAGGTCAGTTTGACATCGAAAATCCGCAATAAAATGGTGGTCCCGCCCAGGTACATGGTGGTCATGAAGGTCTCGGTAACACAGCCCACGTGACTGGGCGGCAGGTTCACCAGAACGATCCCTTCATCCGCAGCGCCCATACCCATGCCGCGTGCCAGGATTTCATTCTGAACGATGATATTTTCGTGGCACAAAAGCGCCGGTTTGGGATCACCGGTGGTGCCGGTGGTATAGATAATCAGCGCCGGTGAATGGGTGTCGACCCGACGGGCCGCCTTTTTCAGGCCACCGGTGACGATGTCCTTGAGTTTGAGCAGGAACAGGCCCCTTTTTTTCAACAGGTCGGTGATCGCGACGGCACCTTCCACCACTTCCCCGGGGCCGGGATTGGCTGTGAATTGCACGAGGTGCTTGACAGCCGGGCATTGCTCGCGGACAGTCGATCCGACTGTTCTAAAATCCCGGACCGGGGTGTTGCCCAGGAAGAAAAATGCAATGGGATCGATCTTATTTATATCCCGCGCCACTTCCTCGTCCTGGAGACGCACATCCAGGGGGGCGATGATGGCGCCGATTTTGAAGCAAGCATACATCAGGATCATGTGCTCGGGTACCAGGACCAGCTGGGTGGCCACCCGGTCACCCGCACCGATGCCCATGGCCATCAACCGCAGGGCGAAGATATCCACCAGGGCCGCAAAATCCTGGTAGGTGATCGCTTTGTCATCCTCATGCTGGATCATGGCGGGCTTATCCGGTCGTTCCCGGGCCCATTTCTCGATATAATCGTTTACCAGCGGCAGACGGTTGTCACTCATGATAGCTTTCCTTTTAAAGGTACCGGCGCAAAGGGTTTAAAGACCCTTGGCTATGCCGGGTTATCCGCTTCCAGCTGTTTAGGCTGTAGGCTGTAGACTGTTAGGTAGTTCCTCCATATCATTGGAACACACGGCTGGAAGACGATAGCTGTTCGCCATTCACTTTTAGCTGAAATGCAAAAACCCGTACCGTTCAGGATCGCCGATTACTAAAGGACTATAGCCTATCAACCTGGATCCGGCCACGCCACGACAGCATGTTTGGTTGCACGTCCCTTGAAGAAGCAATCCTAAGCTTAGTCCTCCGGACAGGATCCATTTATTATTTCAGCATAACCATTCGAGATGGCCTTTTGACCATCGTCTGTGAGTACCTCGAAAAAGAGCGCCTGGCCGGCCGGCGTACGCCGGCGTTCGGTCAGGCGTATGGCGATGCTGGACCCGGGTTGAACCATACCGGTAAAACGGCCCGAGATAGTCCTGATGCTGGACGGCAGTCGATCCGCCTCGCGGTCGACGATTTCACGGACGGCGTGGGCCAGGGTTGCCGTGCCCTGGTAAATGGTTCCGGGCAAGCCCACCGTGTCAGCGAATTTCGGCGAGGTGTGAATAGGAAAGACAATATCCGTGCAGCCATCATAGATGTGCGAAGCCAAAGGATCGATATCGACCGTGACCTGCCAAATCGAGCGGGACGCAGCGTCGGCGGCGGGGATGGCCGGCAGTTCACTTATCTGCCGGTCACCGTCGACACAGGTGACCCCCCGCAGCAGGGCACCGCAATACTCGGTGAAAACAGGCTGCCCGTTATTATCCACGGCGGCATAGCGAATGATGACCCGGGTGCCGGACCGGTGGGATTCAATTGCGGCGATAACCCCGTCAATCGTCAGCCTGTCGCCGGGCACCAGCGGACGGTGGTGCACAATTGTTTCCGTGTGATGGACCTGGGTAAGCAGGGCGTCTACCGGAAAATCTTCTGCTTCGAGGTATTCCCAGATCCGGCCGGTGATGTTCCAGGTAATTGCCGCGGGGAGCATGGGGGGGGCCGCCAGCCCCGCCTTGCGGCGGTCATCAAAATAGCAGGGATTGCGGTCGCCGACCGCCGCGGCATAATTCATGGTCTGCCGCGCATCCACCTGGGTCGTGAAGGGTTTGAGTCGGGTGCCGGCAAATGCGGAGCTGATTTCCATGCGCTGACCTTGCTGTTAGGCGTTCAGGTTGAAGACTGAAGGCTGAAGGTGACTACTTGCAGGCTGCCGGGATTATCCGTCTAAATTACCGTCCCGGATTCTCTGTTCACACATTCATCAGCCATTCGTCCTTTGAGATAGGCTCCAAACAAGGTTTCACTTCAGTCTTCAGCCGGCAGACTATTCACCTGAAGTTAGTACAGGTATTGCTGCTTAAGCTGCATAATCCTCTGTACGGATTGTCGGCCGACTTTCCGATGGGCGGATTCCTGTTCGAGCCAGCGGCAGGTGCGGGTAAAGGCCAGGTCCTGCGCCGGGCCTTTATGGCAGATCAGAATCAGATCGATATCTGCCGCCAGGATGCACTCGACGGCTGTGTCTATGTCAAAGTGATTGCTGATGGCCCCCATGTCCAGATCGTCGGTCATGACAAGGCCATCGTAGCCCATCTGGCGGCGGAGAAGGTTCCGGACAATTTTAGCGGACAGGCTGGCCGGGAAGTCCGGGTCCAGGGCTCGGTAGCGGATGTGCGACAACATGATGCCGGCTACGTGGCTGTCGACCGCAGCTGAAAATGGGGTCAGATCCGTCGCCAGCTCTTGGGTACTTGCGTCCAGGATCGGCTGGTCAACGTGCGAGTCCAGCGTCGTACGGCCAATCCCGGGAAAGTGTTTGGCGACCGCCATGATCTGGCGGGTCTGCAATCCATTGATCACCGCCACCCCGATCTCGGAGACAATATCCGGATCGTGGCTGAAAGCCCGCCGGAGCATGATGCTGTCGATATGCGGATCATTCACATCCATGACCGGTGCCATATTCATGTTGATGCCCACCTCTTTGAGTTCAGCGGCGGTTATGCGCGCGAAATTTTCCGCTGCGGTGCTGCTGTTGAGAGGTGGTGTGTCCGGGAATTCGGTGAAGGGGGCTTTTAAGCGGGCCACCTGTCCGCCCTCCTGGTCGATGGCGATGAACAGCGGGGGCTGACCGCAAGCGGCTGCATAGGCCTGGACTTCGCTGCACAGGCGGCGGATCTGGTCGGGGCTTTCTACATTGCGGGTAAACAGGATCAAACCACCGACCTTGAACCTGTCGATGAGTTGTTTCAGGTCGGTATTGAGCGTCGTGCCGTCGAACCCGAGCATCAGCCGTTGACCAGCCAGCTGTGCATTCGTAAATGTGGCTGTTTCCATCATCGTCAGATTTCAGTCACGGCAACCCGCGGTCCCCATTGAAAATTAAATTATGAAAGTTTACAAAAAGTTACGAGGCTTGCTGCCGGCCCGGCGCGCCATTTGAGATCTTGGGCCTTCCACCTTCTACCTGATACCTGATTTATTATTCAGTCCTTAAAAACCTGGTCCTCGGGGCCAGGTCAGAGATAATTGGCTTTGCCGAGGTAAAAGTTCCCCGATGTTTAGGCTGAAGGCTGAAGACTGAAGGTGACAGCGTCAAAAAGCTAAGAAAACAATAGTGCTCCAATTCACCGCAGCATTTAGTCTTCATTGAAATCAATTCGGCCAGATTGGTTTTAAAGTTTTCCTTCAGCCTTCAGTCTTCGACCTAATCCCCTGAATCCGGCCATGCTGAGAAGTCGTTTCCGGGGTGCTTGCCCCTTCCAGGGGTAATTCAATGCCTGACCCGCTGGGCCAGGATTCTTTACTTCCGCCGCAGTTGGTATTTGCGGACAGCCTTGTTGTGGTCCTTTATATTGGTCGAAAACTGATGGGTCGTATCTTTTTTGCTGACAAAAAACAGGTATTTCGTTTCCGCCGGGTAGAGGGCCGCCTCCAGGGCCTTGGCGCCGGGGCTGGCAATTGGTCCGGGGGGTAACCCTTTTATGACATAGGTGTTGTAGGCTGTGGGGGTTGTCAGGTCTTTGCGGGTCAGATTACCGTTGAAATTCGGGATGCCGTAGATAACCGTCGGATCGGTTTCCAATCTCATTTTCTTTTTCAGGCGGTTGTGAAATACCGAAGAAATCAGGGGCCGCTCGAAAGCCGCCCCGGTCTCTTTTTCGATGATCGAGGCCAGCGTGACAATTTCGTGTACGCTCATCTTTAATTCGGCTGCCCTGGTTTCCCATTCCGGTTTGAAGACCCTTTTGAAACGGGTTGTCATGGCACGTACGATTTCCAGACCCGTGACGCCTCTGGGGAACAGATAGGTGTCGGGGTACAGGTAGCCTTCGAGACTATGTGCCGCGACACCCGCGGCAGCCATCTCAGCCGGAGCGATTGCCGCCCGGGAAAACTCGGGTTCCGGGCACAATCCGGCTTTTTCAACCGCTGCGGCGATCTGCCTGAGGGTGTATCCTTCGGGGATGGTCAAACGGTAGAGCCGAACTTTGCCGCTCACCAATTTTTCGAGGATTTCCCGGGGGGCCATAGCGGCGGAAAGCTCGTATTCACCGGCCCGGATTTTTTTGTCATAGCCCTTGAAGCGGGCCAACAGCTTGAACTTGTCCGGATGGTCGAACAGACCCCGGGCATGCAGATTCTGGGTGACGGTGCCAAAGCCTTCGCCCTGGCCGACTTCAAAGGTGACGAGCTTGGCGCCGGGGTTGGTTGGCACATTGGCGTATTTGAGAAGATCGGAATAGAACCAGCCGACTGCAACCAGCGAGCCGACGGCCAGGAGTATTAATATGGTAGCTGTGTTTTTCAACTGAAGGGTCAACTCGCTGAGGTTAATAGTTTTTATACATCGTAGTTGGCTTTGAAATGTTTCTGACGTTTATAGTGCATATGGTGGCCATCAGCAACCCATATCTCAAGCCGGCCAACCGCACGACACCATCTCGCCCAACAGCCGGCGGGTAGTTGAGAAAATAGCGCAATCCTGATATGCTTAGGCCCACTTAGCCCTTCAGATTTTCGTTAGTGGTTCTGAATTCTTGATTTTTTTATGTTCCTGACCTGTTTCACTTGACATTAAAAAATAAAGCCCTTAGAAGGCCCGTCTAAGACCATAAAGACGATATTCAGGGTCTGTCCACAAATGGTAGGTTTTGGCTCAGAGCACCGGTCCGGCGTAGCCGAAGGCGAAGACTGGAAAGCGCCGCTCTGGGCCAGCCCGTCGTCGCTGAAGCTATGACGGACAGGCCCGTCGTCGCCAAAGGCTATGCCGGGCAAGAAGATGGCGTTTGTGGCTGGGCACTAGTCAAAGGCTGCCTGCCAGCCGGTTTTCAGCAGCCTGGAGCCGAATATACACTGGAGAGGATACCCACATGGCCAAGCCGAAACTGAAACAACACCTGATCAACCGGGACTGGTGCAAGGGGTGCGGGATCTGCGTCGAACTTTGCCCCAAACAGGTTCTAGAACTTGATGACAAGGATAAGGTAATCGCGGCCCGACCGAATGACTGCATTGCCTGTAAACTGTGCGAGATCCGCTGCCCGGATCTGGCCATTGAAATCGAAACGGAATAGGGCGCCATCATGAGCAAGCAAATCAAATTTGTCCAGGGGAACGAGGCTTGCATGGAGGCCTCGCTATATGCAGGCCTGAAATTCTTTGCCGGCTATCCCATTACACCCTCCAGCGAAATTGCCGAATTGCTGGCCTCCCGGCTACCTGCGGCGGGGGGGAAATTTATCCAGATGGAGGACGAAATTTCCTCGATCTGCGCCATTATCGGGGCCTCCTTGACGGGCAACAAGGCCATGACGGCCACCAGCGGTCCCGGCTTTTCACTGATGCAGGAAGGCCTGGGATATGCCATCATGGCGGAAATTCCCTGTGTGATCGTGAACGTCATGCGGGGTGGGCCTTCTACCGGGATTCCGACCCATGGCAGCCAGGGTGATGTCTACCAGGCACGGTGGGGGACGCACGGCGATCACTCTATCATCGCCCTGACCGCGTCCAACCACCAGGATGTGTTCGCGATGACCGTCGAGGCCTTCAATCTGGCGGAAACCTACCGGACCCCGGTGATCCTGCTTCTGGATGAAACCGTGGGCCACATGCGTGAAAAGCTGATCATTCCCGAGGAGGGTGAACTGCCGCTGGTCAAGAGACTGCGGACAGCGGTCTCCAGCGGGGTGGATTACCACCCTTACCTGCCGCGCGAAGACGGCCGCCTGCCCATGTCGGATTTCGGTGATGTCCACCGTTACAACGTGACCGGGCTGTACCATGACATGTGGGGCTTTCCATCCTCTGACCCCCGAATCGTGCACGGCCTGATCCGGCACCTGGTAGACAAGCTTGAAAACCGGGCGACCGAACTGGCCCGGTACAAGGAATTCTACCTGGACGACGCCGACCGGATTCTTATCAGCTACGGCTCTGCGGCCCGCAGTGCGCTGCACATCGTCAAAAACAGGCGCAAACGCGGCGAAAAACTGGGTCTTTTGGAATTGCAGACCCTCTGGCCGTTCCCGGCGGAAATCGTACGCGAGATATGCGCCGATGCCCGGGCGGTCATCGTCGTTGAAATGAATGTGGGCCAGGTTCTGCACGAAGTGAAAGCCGCCGTGGACAATCCCGAGAAGGTTTTTCTGGCCAACCGGATTGACGGTGTGTTCATCACACCCACCGACATTCACAATATTCTGCGCCTGATACAGGGAAAGGGAGTATAACCAATGGCCATCAAAGATTACATCAGGCAGAGATTCTTCCCCCATATGTGGTGCCCCGGCTGCGGTCACGGCACGGTGCTCAACAGCATGCTGCGCTCGGTTGAAAGCCTGGGCATGAGCAAAAACGAAATCGTCATGGTATCCGGGATCGGCTGCAGCGCCCGGATCTCGGGATATGTCGATTTCCACAGCCTGCACACGCTGCACGGCCGGGCCCTGGCGTTCGCCACCGGGGTCAAGCTGGCCAAACCGGAACTCAACGTGATCGTCCCCATGGGCGATGGCGATGCCCTGGCCATCGGCGGCAACCATTTTATCCATGCGGCCCGCCGCAATATCGACATTACCGCCCTGGTTCTCAACAACCGGATCTACGGCATGACCGGGGGACAGTTCTCGCCCCTGTCGGGTATCGGCACCATGGCCTCTACCTCGCCGTATACCAGTATCGATCGTGAGTTCGATGTGGTCAAAATGGCCACAGCCGCCGGGGCGACCTTTGTGGCGCGTTCGACCACCTACCATGCCAAGCAGTGCACCGACCTCATCAAACAGGCCATCCTGCACGATGGTTTTTCAGTGGTGGAAATCCTCTCCCAGTGCCCGACCCATTACGGCCGCAAAAACAAGAAAGGCGATGCCGTCCAAATGATAAAAGGCTACAAGGAGAACACCACGCCGAAGGGGTCGAAGGCCAAGAAAGAAAATCCCGATCTGATCGAACGCGGGATCTTTGTCCAGGACGAGCTGCCGGAATACTGCAGCGAATACGATAAAATAATCGCCAAGGCACAGAAGGGATAAACATCATGGAAAGATGCAGAATGGTTTTTTCAGGATCCGGCGGCCAGGGGGTCATCACCGCGGCTGTCATTCTGGCCGAGGCCGCCGTAATTGTGGAAGGCCTCAATGCCACCCAGTCACAGACCTATGGGGCGGCTGCCCGGGGGGGTGCTACGCGGACCGATATCATTATTTCCGATTCCCAGATTCATTACCCCAAAGTCATCCAGCCCAATGTCCTGGTGTGTCTGACCCAGGAAGCCTACGGACAGTATCAGGGAATCATCCGGCCGGGTGGGTTGCTGCTGTCGGATACCCGCTTCGTACAGAGTGAAATGAAGGTGGACGCCAGGCAGGTTGAACTGCCCATGTACCTGAAGGTCATGGAATCCATCGGTAAACCGATCGTGTTCAACATCTGTATGCTTGGTGCCCTGATAAAGATCACCGGACTGGTCAAGCCGGAGTCCATCATGACCATTTTGGAAAAGAGAATTCCGGCCGGCTTTGTGGACATGAACCGCCAGGCCCTCGAACTGGGCATGGAACTGGCCGCCGATCACGCCGCCGGATAGATTTTGCTTGATAGGCAGTAGGGCATGCGGTACACTTGGGGTCCGTTGACGAATAGTAATAGAATTGGAGAAAAAATAGAGAATAATCATAAGCTATTTCAACAATGGATTCTGGTTCAAGGTCAAGGCGGCCGCGAGGTTTGAACCGGAGGGATACAACGAGTATCTTGAGGATTCAAACCGAGCGCCCAACGCCGAGATTGGGCCAAAAGACGTTGTTGAGATAGCTTATAAATATCGCTAGGGGCGCAGATTACGCTGAGAGGTATTTCCCAACCCTTAGAACCTGATCCGGATAATGCCGGCGCAGGGAAGCGGTACAAAATCACAGGCAAAGCATATTCATATTTTACCTGGTTTGATGAAACGCCGCTTCCGGGCACCGGAAGCGGCGTTTTTATATCTGTGACCGAATACAAGTGGTTTTTGACATGAGCACCTTGCCACAGACGGCATATTTTGGCCCCTGGCGGCGTTCTTCCGGCGTCGCTAAAGCTATGCCGGAGAAGCGCATAACATCATATAGCACCAGGGGTTGGATGAAGGTGTTTTTAAAAAGCTTTTTCTTAACACTTAAGGGTACCTCTAATAATTAGGATTTTTGATTGAGTTCAAGGCCCTTTGAAATTTTAACCGGAGGAATATAATGAATATTTCGAGGATTATAATTTCAATGAAACAAAGAAATCGAGTAAAAAGACAATTATTAGAGGTGGCCATAAGACTTAAAACTCTGCACAAATGCAGTGAGATCAAGCATCAGCACGAAAAGATCCAAAAGAGGTAAACCATGACAACCAACTACACAACCCAGATGCATGCCGCCCGGCAGCGGATTGTCACCCCGCAGATGCGGGACGTCCTGGCCGCCGAACCAATCTCCGAGCAGGTGCTGCTTGAAAAAGTAGCCACCGGGAAAATCGCCATTCCCGCGAACAAGAATCACAAAAACCTGGTAGCGGGGGCGGTTGGTGAAGGCCTGCGAACCAAGATCAATGTGAATCTGGGGGTATCGGAAGACTGCTGCAACCTGGATCTGGAGATGAAGAAGGTTGAAAATGCCCTGGCGCTCAAGACCGATGCCATCATGGACCTGAGCACATTCGGCCGGACCCGCGAGTTCCGGCGCAAGGTGGTGGCCAAGTGCCCGGTGATGATCGGCACCGTGCCGGTCTACGATGCGGTGGCCAAATATAAAAAGGACCCCACCGAAATTTCCGTTGATGAATTTTTCCAGGTGGTGGAGGAACATGCCGAGGACGGTGTCGATTTCATGACGATTCACGCCGGCCTGACCCGCATCGCCGTAGAAAGAATTCGCAAAAACATGCGCCTGACTCATGTGGTGAGCCGGGGCGGCAGCGTGCTGCTGGAATGGATGGAGGTCAACCAGGCCGAGAACCCGTTTTATGCAAACTTTGACCGTCTGTTGGATCTGTGCGTCAAGTACGATATTACCCTCAGCCTCGGAGACGGCCTGCGACCGGGCTGTTTGAAAGACGCCACCGATGCCCCGCAGATCCAGGAACTCATCATTCTCGGGGAACTCACCAAAGCTTGCTGGGAACGGGATGTCCAGGTGATGATCGAAGGCCCGGGTCATGTGCCCTTAAATGAAATCGTGGCCAACATGCAGCTAGAGAAAAAGCTCTGCCACGGGGCCCCGTTTTATGTCCTTGGCCCCCTGGTGACCGACGTGGCGCCTGGGTATGACCACATCACTTCGGCCATCGGCGGCGCCATCGCCGCCACCTATGGCGCGGATTTCCTTTGCTATGTGACCCCGGCCGAACATTTGCGCCTGCCGGACTTGGATGATATGAAAGAGGGCATCATCGCCTCCAGGATCGCTGCGCATGCAGCCGATATCGCCAAGGGGCTGCCCGGTGCCATGGATTGGGACAACCAGATGAGTGCGGCCCGCAAGAATCTCGATTGGTCCGGCATGCTGGACCTGGCGATCGACCCCGAGAAGGCCCGCGCCTACCGCGAGTCTTCCAAACCGTTGGACGAAGAAGTCTGTACCATGTGCGGCGACCTGTGTGCGGTTAAGAGAAGTAAAAGGGTGTTGGAGGAGGGTGAGGGTTAAGATAGGAGGTATAAGCTGTAAGGTGTAAGCTTTAAGGTGTAAGCTGTAAGGTGTAAGGTAGAAGGCTGAAGACTGAAGGCAAAGGCCGGAGGTTAGAGGCCCGATGTCGGAAGTCGGAAAAATCTTCCCTCCCCTGGCGGGAGGGATTAGAGTGAGGGGGCTGGTTCACGATAACACATTCTCCTCTTAAAATTTCCTGTGCGTGCACGTTTGAATATAATGTGAGCCCCTAATATCATGGAAACCCAACCGGCCGGCGTTTATATCCACGTTCCTTTCTGCCTGCGCAAATGCCGCTACTGCGATTTCTACTCCGCCACCGAATTGAATCAACGCGACGCTTTCATAGAGGCCCTGCAGCGCGAAATTGAGCTGGCCCCTGATCCCGGTCCGACGGACACGCTCTATTTCGGGGGGGGAACCCCATCCTTGCTCGATCCGGACCAGGTGGGTGCGATCATATCAGCCGCCCAGGCGCGCTTCTCGTTTCTTCCCGATGTTGAAATTACCCTGGAGACAAATCCCGGTACCGTTGATCAGCAGACCCTGACCGACTTCAAAGCCGCAGGCGTGAACCGTCTTAACCTTGGCATCCAATCATTCGATGACCGCCAGCTTGCTTTCCTGGGACGGGTTCATACGGCGGATGAAGCCGTGCAGTCCATAGAAGCCGCCCGGGCGACCGGTTTTAAAAACCTGGGTCTCGACATTATCTACGGCCTTCCGGGACAAACCAATGATGATCTGGTGCGTGAAGTCGAAAAGGCGGTCGCGTTCAAACCGGAGCACCTTTCGAGTTACATGCTAACGTATGAAAAAGGCACACCCCTGGACAAGGATCGCGAATTGGGCCAGGTGGTACCATTGCCGGAGAAAAAATCCGCGGAACTTTTCTTAGAGATCAGGAAACTGTTAGCGGCATCCGGCTACATACAATACGAAATTTCCAATTTCGCTCTTGCAGAGCAGTACTTCTCCCGTCACAATCGCAAGTACTGGAACTTTGCCCCCTATATCGGGCTGGGGCCTGCGGCGCACTCCTTTCTGGAACCGGTGCGCTACTGGAACCACAGAGAACTTTCCACTTACCTTGCCGCTCTGGAAAAAGGGCAACTGCCCGTCAGGGCCAAGGAGTCTCTGACCCCAGGTCAGCAGATGATCGAGGCCGTCTACCTGGGGCTGCGCCAGACCCGCGGCATCTCAATTCCAGATTTTAATTACCGGTTCGGCATTGATTTCCTAGAATTCTTCCAGGCGGTACTTTCCGATCCGGGACTGGACGACCTTCTGGAAAAAGAAGATGAGCGCTGTCGGCTCACCCCCGAGGGTATGGTGGTGATTGATACAGTGGTGAGTCGTTTTGTGGATGTGATACCGTTTTGATGAATTCGTAAAAGGCCGAATTCATCCGTTTTAGGTTTTAGGTGTTAAGTGTTATGTCTCTAAGACCCGACACCCGTCACCCGACGCCAGATACCGCCTTCCCCCTTTAGTCTTCAACCTTCAGCCCTATTCCATATACATGCGATTACGTAGAAAGCGCTGTAATCAGCACCCCCAGGTAAAACCGCGCATGGCTGATCGGTGCGGCCATGTTGGCCCGGTGGTTGGCCAGCAGGCCACTCAGGTTGCTGTTGGTGATGTACAGCGGGTCGATCTCCATGGCGTGATGGCAGGACTCGATGGCATGGTGCAAGACCTCCACCCCGCGGCGCGCCTCCAGGGTATCGTGAAAATCTTCGTGGACCGCTTCGAGAATGGTGTACATGGCACTGGCCACGCCCTTGGCGTAGTAGAAATAGTCGTCGGCCTGGAAGTGGCTGACCGGGCTGCCGTCTTCCTCGGTATTCTTTACCAGGTTTTCGTCACAACTGCCCAGCAGGTCTTCATAGGCAATCAGCAGCGGGATCAGGTTGTCGGCCCGGGTGTGAAACAGCGCTTTACCCTTTAAAAGGCGTTCGCGGTACTCCCGAAACTCAGCCAGCCCGGCCTTATATTTTGATTCGGGTGACGGGAACCAGTAGCGGTCGGCCCTGATCATAAACCAGTTCATGGCGCTCTGGAGATTGGGATCGAAAGAGGCGGTGCTGCCGGTACGCGAAATCCGCTCGGCCAGGATAACGGCTGTCCGCCGGGTTACTTCGAGCACACCCAGCTGAAAGCTGTTGTAGTTGTCGGTGAAATTCAAGATGTCATTTGGGCGCCAACCCCAGAACCGCACGTTCAGTTCATGGTTCATCGGCTCGATGACCGCATCGATGAACGCAATGCCTTTGGGGAGCGCCACTTTCGGGGGGGCCTCGTGGGTGGTGCCCAGCGAAGGCTTATACGTCGAGTACTCCGGCGCGTGCTGGTCAGCCGGTTTCGGGCTGGCCGCGGCGTGGCGGTCATGCTGGGCCGCACTTTTGACCGCGGCGGCGTGTTCCAGCTTGGCCAGGCTTTTTTGGGCAACGTCGTGTTTTTTGTCGGTGGCCTGCGCGCCGTGTTCGGCTGCAGTGGCGGGTTCTGCATGCGCCTCTTGTTCAGGGTGTGCAGGCGGAGTGGCCGTATGCGTGATTTCGGAACCATGGGGCGTCTTGTGAGCTGTCTGGACGGACTCCGGTTTGTCGAAAAAGCCCATCACCTTCACGAAAACCCACAACACCACCAAAGCGACAACCACGATCACGGCTACCCGTTTGGTTGCATAGCGCATAAATTCAGATTCGTTCATGGCCCGCTTTTCGCTATTGCTCTGATCTTCCATATGCCTGCTCCAACTCTATAGTTATCAACTGCATAAAAACATGCGACGCTGCGCTTGTGTAGAATGCCAGTGAAAGCGAGGAGTGTTTAGTGAAGTGACTAAAGTGATCTAAAGTTTGAAGTGAACTAAAGTTTCGGTAGCGCCAGAGGCGCTTCTATTTGAGTATTTACAAATGGCATGCGCAGTAGCGCATTCCTTCACTTTAGGCACTTTAGGTCACTTTAGGCCACTTATTAACTTTTTCCTACCTGGCTTTTCTCAGTTTGCGGATGTCCCCGATTCGGATGGTTACATTCTTTGAATCGAAATACTCGATAAGCGGTATCACATATTTTCGGGAAGCACCAGTCATATCCTTGAACTGCGGTGTCGTGATCTCCCCGTTTTCCTGAAGAAAATTTACCAGGCGGCCTTGCAACGCTTCCACTGCGCCGGCATCGAAATAGAGGTCCTCTTTGACCTTGATGATATCACCGCTGTCCACCAGCAGAACCAGTACATCCTTGGCATCCGCCGGGTCGATAGCATAGCTCTTGCTCAGCTCCTTGAAATAGGGCGGCTGCAAACCGCTGTCGCGATAGGAGGCCAGGATCTTCTTGCGGACCCCGCTTTGATCGGCGGCCAGGGATACTTTGTGTGCTTTCAGGCGAACGGTTTCCTCTTCAACCACCAGCGTTTCTTCCTTGACCATGTGATTGATGATCAGGGTAAACAGCTTTTGGCCCAGAATAGCCGGCAGTTTCGACTTGAGTTCCTCCTTGGGCATGCCGGCCTTCAACGGGTTGGTGCCGTGATAGGCTTCCAGGTGCCCGGAGGTTTCCCTGCGGATGTGCTCGAAGCTGCTGCCGTGGATATAGATCCGGTTATCGCGGTCGATGAGCATCAATTCCTTTTTCGACAACAGGGCGGAGATCACCGTCTCCAATTTCTTGTCGGCCAGGTTGGTCATCAGCTTGAGGTCGGCAAAGGAGACGCCCTGGTAGCCGGTCGCGGCGGCGTGGAAAGAAATGATGGGCTCCGGTACGGTTTCCAGGATGCCGTTCAGGCCCTTGATGATCTCCTCCCGAAACCGTTTGTGTTTGACCGGCACCGGGTTCAGAATCCGGCCGCCACCCACGGTACGCACGGGAGAGTAACTGCGGATGACGAAGCGGTCGTCCCGGACAACCGCCACCGGTTCATCCAGGCGGATCTGGGCCACGGTTTTATCGCCCGGCGCCAGTTCGTCCCGGTCCAGCAGGGCCAGGATGCCCATGACTTCGCTGGTACCGGTGTGAAAACGAATCCGGGCCCGGTTCTTGATGGGCTTTTTGTTGCTGTGCAGATAATCCAGGGAGACGTCTTGCATGTAACTCGGTTTCAGGGCTCCCGGGGTGGAGACCACCTCGCCGCGGTTGACGGCAGTCTTGTCCAGGCCCTGAAAATTGATGGCGGTGCGCATGCCGGTCTGGGCCTTTGCCACGCTTTCATTATGCACCTGGACGCCGCGGACCTTGGAGGTGATTCCGGATGGGTAAATTTCAATGTTTTCGCCGGGGGTGATGGCCCCGGATACCAGGGTGCCGGTGATGACGGTCCCGAAGCCCTTCATTGAAAACACACGGTCCACCGGCAGGCGGAACAGACTGGACGGTTTGTGCTCGGGGATCTTGGCGCTGAGATCGTCCAGTGTTTTGATGAAATCGTCAATACCTTCCTTGGTCACCGACGATACCGGTACGATGGGGGCCTCCTCCAGAAATGTCTCCAGCAGGAATTCACGGACATCCTCGGTCACCAATTCCAGCCATTCCTCATCGACCATGTCGGTTTTGGTCAGGGCCACGAAGCCGTGCTGGATGCCCAAGAGGGTGCAGATTTCCATGTGCTCCCGGGTTTGCGGCATGACCCCCTCGTCGGCGGCGATCACCATTACCACGATGTCGATGCCGGTGGCGCCGGCCACCATATTCTTTACGAATTTTTCATGGCCGGGGACGTCCACGATGCCCAGATGCTGGCCGCTGGGCAGGTCGATGGCGGCAAAACCGAGCTCGATGGTGATACCGCGTTCTTTTTCTTCCTTGAGACGGTCGGTGTTCACCCCGGTAACGGCCTTGATCAAAGAGGTCTTGCCGTGGTCGATATGTCCGGCGGTACCGAGAATTATCTGTTTCAATGATTACGCTCCAGGCTTCTTGTTCCGGTTGCGAAAGTATTCCGTCACGTAGGCCATCCCCACCAGGAAAATCATCAGGCCTCCCACCGAAAGGGGGGTAATTTGACCAAAAAAGAAGCGGGACATGACAACCGCGATTACGAGTCCTACAACGAGACGGATCACCAGGATTTGAAATTTTGGCATGGAAAAATCCTCGGTAAATTCGCATCGCGAATTCACCGGTTTAGGTTTTAAGTGTTAAGTGTTAAGAAGTTCGTTTTAGGTTTTAAGTGTTAAGTGTTAGGTTTTAAGGAAAAAACTTTTAATAACAATAAGATAAACCCTCAAACCGCTCGATTGCAATCCAGAGCGTCGATCTACCCGTGCGTACCTCCTACCAAGGTCAACCTGCAGGGATTTCATCGAACTTCACAGGTTCCGGATAATATATATTATATGGACGCTGGTCAATAGCCCGAATAGTTGCTGAATTTGGTCTTGGGCTATGATCGTCACTCCGGCGAAGGCCGGAGTCCAGAATTGGTGTTTGGCGACAGAGCAGCAAATGCATCACCGCAGTTGCCATTTTTTCACAAAAACGTTATTAAAGGGCTTGAATCCAGACAAAGAGTCTGGTAGGAGACTGATTCTCTTATGGTGGGTGTAGCTCAGTCGGTAGAGCACTTGGTTGTGGCCCAAGTGGTCGTGGGTTCAAGTCCCATCACTCACCCCATCGAAAAAAGAGACCATTGCAGTTAACGCTGCAATGGTCTTGTTATTCGAGGGTTTTCAATAGATAGAGAAAATTTTCGTCATTCCGGACTTGATCCGGAATCCATGATTTTTTAATTTTGTTTTAGAGCCTTATAAAATATTCAATTTTGTTCAATTTCAAGGCGGAGAGCGTTTTCCAACCGCAGGCATACATGTGAGTATTCCGGGGATTGGAAAAGGGAACCAACGCAGAAATCAGAGAAAAGGGGATGTTTTAGAAGGTTCTCGACTTGCGCCCGTAGCTCAGCTGGATAGAGCGCCGGACTTCGAATCCGTAGGCCGCAGGTTCGAATCCTGCCGGGCGTACCAAAAAAGAAGCAGGTTGTGTGACATCGGTGCCACAATCTGCTTTTTTATTTCAATCGCCAGGATTCGAGCCAAGTCGGCCCCGCCTTTTGAAAAGGCGGGATCTACGTTACACTTCGACAGGCTATTATTAGCCGAAATCCCGCTGCAGTTTAGCGGGGTTCGAATCCTGCCCCCGGGAACGGGATTTCACACTATTTGATATTGTGATCGGTGTTCAACGGGCGTACCAGAAAACGGAAAATGGACTGCGTCAACAAGGCGTGGTCCTTTTTCATTTTCGGCGCGAGTTTTATCCAGTAAGCGTAGCTCAGCGGCGGTTCCATTCAGAAATGACATATTCGGGACAGGTCAAGAAGGTTGAAAGGTTATGCGGAGACGAGCTGCGGGGTGTTGCGCAAATGGTCTTGATACAAAACTAAGGCATTTCTCGAATAGAGTGTTTCTGAATGGGATCGGGATGAGTGCCGGGTTTCGAATTTAGGGCCGCCCATTCGTATCGGGCCGGGTGTACCACAAAACTGAAAAATGCTGTGGTAAGCAAACATCGCATTTTCAATTGTGTAAGTTGTTTTTTTCAATGTGCAGGCTTGACCTCTATGTTTTCCTTGACGAACCCTTAAATGGGCGTCCCCTTTGCTTTTTAGATAGGGTATTAAAACGCTATTTCAATAGCGCCTCCTTTACAGCTATCCCTATTTTTTCTAAAGAATACGGTTTCTTTATGTATTGGCCTGCTCCAAGCCTTTGAGCTGTTTTAACACTACTTGTTTCAGAAAAACCACTTGCAATTATTGCCTTTTGGGCCGGATGAATCTTAAGAACCTCTTTGTACGTATTCAGCCCGTCAATTCCAGGGGTCATAATCATATCCAAAATCAGAAGGTCCGCCGAATTGACTTTCATGTATTCGATCGCTTCCTCACCGCTTGGAGCTGTTGCTACAGAATAACCCAATTTTGCCAGCATGCTTGACGCGATTTCTCTTTGCTCTGCTACATCATCCACTAATAGAATTGTTTCCCCATTTCCCATTAAACTTTCAATGGGTATTGAAAAAGTGTCTCTTATCTCCTGCCTGGTGACAGGGAAATAAAGTGTAATGGTAGTTCCCTTTCTTGTTTCACTGTCGACGGTAATATAGCCTTTATGGTCTTTTACCGTTCCCCAGACAACTGCCATGCCAAGGCCTGTCCCGCTCCGACCCATTACTTTTTTTGTGTAGAAAGGCTCAAATATCTTTTCTATATCTACCGAATTGATACCTATGCCTGTATCCGAAATCTTTAAGACAGCATAATCACCCTCTTTAATTTCATCATAACCTTTTATGAGTCTGTCAACATATCGGTTCTTTGTGAATATATAAACCTTGCCACCACCAGGCATGGCCTCTACGGCATTAGAGACCAAATTCATTACAGTTTTGGACAAATGAACAGGAGAACCCAAAATGTTTAGAAGGCGTGATTCCAAGTCGGTTTCTACCTGAATTTCGGTATGGTGAAATTTCAGCTTTTCATGTTCAGGGCTTTGCAGATATTCAAAGATAATATCATTTAGATTAACTACTTCAGTAATAGAAACGCCTCTTCTTGCTAGAGTCAGTAAATCCTGTACGATGACAGCTGCTTTTTTTCCTGATTGCCGCATGGTCAAAATTGGTTTCCGTAGCGGGCTGTCACCTGGTAGGTCCATTAATAACAGGTCAGGATAACTTACAATACCGGATAGTATATTATTGAGATCGTGAGCCACCCCTCCGGCCAGGGCTCCGATAGCCTCCATTTGTTGGGCTCGTTGGAGCTGCCTTTCTAAGTTTTCTTTTTCCTCCTGCGCAATCTTTCGCTCAGTGATGTCTCTTGAAATTCCTTCGTAACCTATCACTTCACCATTTTCATCGAACAAAATAGATGCGTTGATTTCAAAAGGAACGATTCGATTATTTTTAGAAATATATTCGATCTCTGCTCGAAAATGATCGATATGGGATTTGTCGGAGAGAGAACGATTGATTACATTTATTAGAAGTTTTCCTGATTCTTTTGTCATATATTCGTTGAGATGTAGATTGATTGCATCTTTTTTCGAATATCCAAGCAGGGTCTCCACTGTATTGTTTACAAACAAAATCTTGCCGTTTATATCCGTTCTCCAGATAAGATCTTTGGCATTTTCAGTCAACCGACGGTAGCGCTGCTCACTCTCACGCAGTTCTTCTCGCAGGGACCTTTCTTGCTCCGCTTGATTCTCAAGTTGTGTTTTTTTATGTTTTAAGTCAGAAATCATGCCCGTGATCAGACGCAACATAATAAAGCATAGGATACCTCCAAAAAGAGTAAATAGAAGCATGATTACAAAGAGGAGGTTCGCCGCCCAACGGGAGGCAGCCGACATATTGTATGAGAACTGGTTCTCGGCCTCATTTAACCTTTTCTGCAAAGCATCAATTGAGGCCAGAGTCCGTACAATCTGCTCTTTATTAAGGCTGTTATTGGCAATTTTGCGATTGGTCTGTTTACCGATCTCTAAGAGTTCCTCTATCAGTCTATCCCCGGTCTCCCATTGTTCAATGGCCTTTTTGATATAGTGTAAATTTTTGAAATATTTATACAAAAAGATCATAGTGGGGATGTCCTCCGGGTGGTTACCCCCCTCTCTGAACCCCTGGGTGACCATTTCATCATTTGGGTCTGGCTTTTCAAGCTCCAAGCGTGCCGCTTTGTCTCCCAGAGGAATCTTTAAATTGTCGACAAATGACTGGTATTTGTTCGCGTCGCCCGTGAAAACATACTGAATGAGCTGATAGGATGCCTCTCGCTGCGCCTTCGCCCACAAACCTTCCCCACCTACATAGGCCCTCAGTCCCGATAAAATTCTGAAGCCACTCTGCCCTATGTAGAATAGCCCGGCGAAAGTGATGAAAATAACAAGAATCGCTGAAATGATTTTTATCTTTGAGTTCAATGAAGCATCCCTGAAATTGTCAGAATTAAGATAATTCTAATTAACCATTTATCTCTCATTGTTCGTCTGTGATCCTATGGGAAATCTTGAATTTAATCAGAGTGCAATTTTGGGGCCATCGTCGGTAGTATTCCACCGAAAAAGTGAGTCAAGATTCTCAGCATATTGTTAAATGCTGTTATTGAACTGATCTGAAATCGGCATGCTTGATGATTTTCTCACGACAGAATAACACTTTAAGAATGATATCATGAAAGCTGCGGTAACAATGCTATCGCTTTGCCCCATACTTGGCTATATTCTCAAATTGTATAATAATTCGAGGCACTAAAAGCATTAGTAGCGATTAGATCCCGCATGAGCTCAAATTTGTCCGCCTTAGAGCATTGGCAGCCATATAGAAATCAGAAGCGGATAATTGGGGACGGAAACGGCATTATAGTCGGGAATAATATAGAACGCAAGATATCGGGGTATGTTGGATCGTGTTGCGGGTTGGGGAAATTTGCCGGAGATCCAATGTATCATTCCTATCGGAATGTTGTGAAATATTCAAATGCAACAGTTTAAGGGCTATTAGGAAATTATTCTGTATCAAAATGTAAGACATCTAATTTGTGAAAAGTCTACGGGCATTTTAGGGGCGCTTCAAGTCGCCTTTGTGTGTGTGTGGATTTGTGTGAGAAAAATTCCAAAATCAGTAAAAATTACACAAAATTTGATAAAATTGCGCAAACTGAAAAGATTGTAATATCAAATAGTTACATAATTTTAGGAGGTTAGGTAGCTCGGCTATTCTTCGCTTCAAATCCGTAGGCCGCAGGCTTGTACGCCTCAGGTGTATTCGAATAAGCCAAAGGCATACAGGTCCTGCGCCCGGGAACGGGATTTCACACTATTTGATATTGAGATCGGCGTTCAACGGGCGTACCAAAATGAAACAGGCAGCAGGGTGTGAGTTGACCCCGCTGCCTGTTCTGCTTGAAGCCCCGGATTATGCGAATATGTCGATTTACGCTGTTTCCTCGTATATTTGGACTTCCTTATCGATTCGGCTGGACAATTGCTCTTCGGCCGTATCCAGGTCGTAATCCATTTGCAGCCCCAGCCAGAACTTAGGTGACATACCGAAATACTTCGCAAGTCTCAGTGCTGTGTCGGCCGTAATCCGGCGTTTACCATGCACGATTTCGTTGATACGGCGCGCCGGAACCCTGATATCAAGAGCCAATCGATTCTGGCTTAGATTCATCGGCTTCAGAAACTCTTCCAGTAATATTTCACCCGGATGCACCGGGTCCATTTTTTCAGCAGGCATTGTGATCACCTCCTAATGATAATCCACGATTTCTACATTATGAACGCCGTCCTCCCGCCAAAGAAAGCAGATCCGCCATTGATCGTTGATGCGGATGCTGTGGTGCCCTTTACGCAACCCCCTTAGTCCTTCCAGTCGGTTTCCCGGCGGCACCCTCAGGTCATTCAAGGACTCGGCCCGATTTAACATCCGCAGTTTTCTTAAAGCCGAGCGATGGATATCACCGGGAATCTTCTTTGTAAAACTCCGCAGGAATATTTTTTCTGTCTCTTTGCACTTGAATGATCGAATCATTAAACTAACGGTATAACGTGACGCGTTAAATGTCAAAGGGATATATATCAGGGGGGGAGTATGTTGTGCCCAAGTTGTGCCCGTCAAGGTCAAATTTTTCAATACATTTCAAATCGGCACCAAAAACGTTACCGAAAACGCGTTTGGATACAATTACATGAAATTATGCACTTTACCTTAAAGTGGTTATTGTGCCATTCGAATCCGTAGGCCGCAGGCTTGTACGCCTCGGGCGCATTCGAATAAGCAAAAGGCTTACAAGTCCTGCCCCCAGGAGGCTGTGTCGTAATTATAATTTTATTGATCACAAAACCTAAACAAATTTAGGGACAAAAGCGGCAGTATGTAGTATAATCTCCATAATATTAGGAGGTTATAAATGGCATACCGCTATGGC